>Ga0299914_10000002_pt1 | contig 273354 bp, 266 predicted proteins | sample RVTome_10_FD_201361 | JGI IMG/M metagenome (GOLD analysis project Ga0299914, IMG submission 201361) | Soil microbial communities from uranium-contaminated site in the Upper Colorado River Basin, Wyoming, United States - RVT153D57 (version 2) ... | reverse complement strand
CCGTCCTGGCCGAAGCTGACCTCGCGGAAGCAGTAGAAGCGCAGCGCGTCGGCGCCGTAGCGCTCGATCGCCTCGAAGGGGTCGAGCACGTTGCCGAGCGACTTCGACATCTTCTTCTCGCCCATCAGCAGGAAGCCGTGGATCGCCATCCGCTTCGGCGGCTCCAGGTCGGCGGCCCAGAGCAGCGCCGGCCAGATCACCGCGTGGAACTTGAGTATCTCCTTGGCCATCACGTGCAGGTCGGCCGGCCAGAAGCGCGCCGTAAGGTCCTCGCCCTCGCGGGCGAAGCCGAGCGCGGTGACGTAGTTGAGCAGCGCGTCGAACCAGACGTACATCCGCTGCTCGGGGTCCCAGGGCAGCGGCATTCCCCACTTCAGCTTCGGCCGCGAGAGCGAGACGTCCTCCAGGCCGCCCTGGACGAAGGAGAGCGCCTCGTTGCGGCGGACCTCGGGCACGACGAAGTCGGGGCGTTCCTCGTAGAGCCCTTCGAGCTGCCCCTGGAAGGCGGAGAGGCGGAAGAACCAGTTCTCCTCGCGTTCGCGCTCCAGCGCGATCTCGTGGATCGGGCAGGTCTGGCCGGGGCCGAGCTCGCGCTCTTTCTTGAAGTCGGCGCAGCGCGGGCAGTACCAGCCCTCATACGTGCCCTTGTCGACCCAGCCGTTGTCGTAGACCCGCTGCATGATCTCCGCGACCCGCTCGGCGTGGCGCGGGTCGGAGGTGCGGATGAAGAAGTCGTTGGTCGCGTCGATGATCGGCAGCAGCGCTTCGAACTTGGCCGCGTTGCGGTCGGCGAGCTCCTGCGGCGTCACCCCGGCCCGCTCCGCGGCCAGCTCGATCGGCTCGCCGTGCTCGTCGGTGCCGGTGAGGAAGAAGACGTCCTCGCCGCGCTGGCGCATGTGGCGGGCGAGCACGTCGGCCGCCATCGTCGAGTAGGCGTGGCCGAGGTGGGGCTCGGCGTTGACGTAGTAGATCGGGGTGGTGACGTAGTAGGCCATGGAGCCGCCAGGCTATCTGCGCGGCTCGCGCCCGGTCAGCGCCCGGTAGAGGTCGTTGGCGCGGGTGCCGGTAAGGGCGGCGACGACGCTGGCCGCGGCGCGCGGGCGGGCGCCCGACTGGACCAGGTGGCGCAGGGCGTCGACGGCGAAGCCGACGTCCTGGTCGTGGTCCTCGTCGGCGGCCGGCGCGATCACCAGCACGATCTCGCCCTTGACCTCGCCGCGGAAGCGTCGCGCCAGCTCGGCGAGCGTGCCGCGCGAGACCTCCTCGTGCATCTTGGAGAGCTCGCGGCAGACCGCCGCGGGGCGGTCGGCGGCGATCGCCGCCAGGGCGGCGAGCGAGTCGCCGATGCGGCGCGGCGACTCGAAGGCGACCACGGTCTCGGTCGCCCGCAGCACGCGCTCCATCTCGCCGGGGCGCTTGGGCAGGAAGCCCTCGAAGCGCCAGCGGTCGGTCGGCAGTCCGGAGGCGACCAGCGCCACGGTCACCACCGAGGGGCCGGGCAGCACCGTCACCTCCAGGTTGCGTTCGATGCAGCGGCGGATCAGGCGGAAGCCGGGGTCGGAGATCGCCGGCATGCCGGCGTCGGAGACGAGGGCAATGTTGGCGCCGCGTTCGATCCGCTGGGCCAGCTCCATCGCCCGCGCCGCTTCGTTGCCCTCGTGGATCGAGACGAGCTGCGGCGCCGGCCGGATGCCGAGCTTGTCCAGCAGGCCGCCGGTGCGGCGGGTGTCCTCGCAGGCGATGTACTCGGCGGCGACGAGCGCGTCGCGGACGCGGATCGTGATGTCGTCGAGGTTGCCGATCGGGGTCGGGCAGACGACCAGGGAACCCGGCATCAGCCCCCCGCCCTCTCCAGCTCGATCCGCGCCATCGCCGCGGCGCCGATCATGCCGGCGTCCTCGCCCAGCTCGGCGGCGACGACCGGCGTGCGGTCCATCGGCCGCAGCGCCCGCGCCGCCAGCTCGCTGCGGGCCGGCTCGAGCAGCAGGTCGCCGGCCGCGATCACGCCGCCGCCGACGACGATCACCTCCGGCTCGAAGATGTTGGCGTAGTTGGCGAGGGCGACGCCGAGGCGCTTGCCGACCAGGTCGAAGACGCCGATCGCGGCTGGGTCGCCCGCCTGCGCGGCGACGGTCACCGCCTTGCCGTCGACCGGCTCGGCGGCGGCGAGCAGCCGGCCGAGGGCCGAGTCGGGCTCGCGCTCGGCCGCGGCGCGGCCTTCGCGGCCCAGCGCGGTGCCCGAGGCGAAGGTCTCGATGCAGCCCCGGCTCGGGCAGTTGCCCTGGCAGAGCGGCCCATCCATCTCGATCGTCATGTGGCCGAGCTCGGCGCCGGCGCCGGTCGAGCCGCGGTAGATCTCGCCGCCGAGCACGAGGCCGCCGCCGATCCCGGTGCCGATCGTCAGCATCACCGCGTCCCGCGCGCCGCGGGCAGCGCCGAACAGCTGCTCGGCCAGCGCCGCGACGTTGGCGTCGTTGTCGAGGAAGGCGGGCAGGCCGGTCCGCTCTTCGACCAGGTCGCGCAGCGGCAGGTTCTCGATCGGCAGGTTGACGGCGGAGATCGCGACGCCCTTGCCGTGGTCGATCGTCGCCGGGATCCCCATGCCGACCGCGGCGACGCCGCCGCGGGCGGCGTGCGCCTCGCCGATCTCGCGCACGAGCAGCTCGACCAGCTCCTCCTCGCTCTCCCCGGCGGAGCGCTCGCGGCTCTCCCAGACGGCCTCGGCACCCGAGTCGAGCACGCCGAGCAGCATCTTCGTCCCCCCCAGGTCGACGCCGATCGCCTCGCTCTGGCTCATCGGGAGTCGGGAGGGGTTTCGCAGGCGACCGCGGGCATCGGCATGATTTCTACCCCTTTCATGGCTGACGATGGCAAGCAGCGGCCCGACGGGCCGCCCGAGTACAAGGTCTACCGGTCCCGCCGGGGACTCCTCTCGCGCTTCCGCAAGCCGGATCTGTCCAGCCTGCGCGAACGCGAGTGGCGGGCGCCGAAGCTGCCCGGGCGGCCGCGCCTGCCGGAGCGCGCCCGGCCGGGCAGGCCAGGCAGGGAGCGCGGCCCGCGGCCGGCCCGCCCCTGGACGAAGCGGGCGCTGAAATGGCTCGGGCTGGCGGCGCTCGGCTGGGTCCTGCTCAGCTTCCTCGCCTTCGCCGTCTCCGCCCAGCTGCAGGCCTTCAAGCTCTCCGGCGAGGCGAAGTCGGCGCTGGACGGCGATCCCTTCCTGCTCTTCGACGGCCAGACGATCCTGGTGCTCGGCACCGACGCGCGGCCACCCGACACCAAAGAGCCCGGCGCGGCGCCCTCGCAGGAGTGCTTCGACCAGCAGGCGCACGGCGACCCGCCGCAGGGCGAATGCACCGCCGGCCAGTTCCGCGCCGACACGCTGATGCTGATCCACGCCGGCGGCGGCGCCTTCCGCAAACTCTCGATCCCGCGCGACAGCTACGCGGCGATCCCCGGCCAGAGCCCGCAGGAGATCAACGCCGCCTACGCCTACGGCGGCGGCGGCGCGCAGATCGAAGCGGTCGAGGAATTCCTCGATATCGAAGTCGACCACGTCGCGATCGTCGACTTCACCGGCTTCGAAGACCTGATCGACGCGGTGGGCGGGGTCGTCGTCGACGTGCCGCGCAAGATCTGCGCCGACATCTCCGGCGGCGCCGGCGGCGGCCAGGGCGGCTACACGCTGCGGGTCGGCAAGGGGGAGAACACGCTCGACGGCGAGCGGGCGCTCACCTACGCCCGCATCCGCAAGCCGAGCCCCTGTCCGGGACCGGGCCCAAGCGTCTACCAGCTCGGCTACGACGACTTCGACCGGGCGAAGGCCCAGCAGGACGTGATCGGCGGCATCAAGGGCCGCCTCACCGACCCGCTGCGCCTCCCCTACAACTTCGTCAAGGGGCCGATCATCGGCTGGAACGCGCCGAAGGCGTTCGTCAGCGACATGGGGTTCTTCACCATGCCGCAGCTGATCCTCGCCGCGGGGATCGGCGGCGACAGCGAAGCGGACGTGCTCTGCCAGGGGGCGAGCTCGGGGTGCGCGGAAGGGCCGGGGGCGTCGATCGAAGTGCCGGATTCGGAGCGGCGGCGGGCGGTTAAGAAGCTGTTGGGCGAATGACGTAGGCCCGGGGGTCCCCCCGGGCCTACTCGGCTGCCGCAGTTGCCTTCGAGTCGCCGGACTTCGAGTCGCCGGAGCTCGAGCCTGAATCCGACGGCTTCGACTCGGTTGGCTTGGAGTCGCTTGAGTCGGCGCTGTCGCCGGTTCCGTTGGTGCCGACCTTCTTCTTGCCGTAGTCGGTGTTGTGGAAGCCGGAGCCCTTGAAGTGGATGGCCACCGGGTGAAGGACGCGGTTGGCGGGGGCGCCGCACTCTTGGCACTCGGTGAGCGGCTCGTCGCTCATCTTCTGGATCACGTCGAAGACGTGGTCGTTGGCGCACTTGTACTCGTAGATCGGCATCGGGGAGCGGGATTATCGCAGCCGATACGGTTCCGGCATGGGAACCGCCGCGCAGGACCGCCAGCCCGACCTTGCGACGATGGAGGAGATCGTCGCGCTCTGCAAGCGGCGCGGCTTCGTCTTCCCCTCCTCGGAGATCTACGGCGGCCTCGGCTCGACCTACGACTACGGCCACTACGGCGTGCTGCTGAAGAACAACGTCAAGGCCGAGTGGTGGCGGGCGATGCTGCAGGACCGCGACGACATCGTCGCGCTCGACTCGGCGATCCTCCAGCACCCGCGCGTCTGGGAGGCGTCCGGCCACCTGGAGGGCTTCACCGACCCGCTCGTGCAGTGCCTCGGCAAGTGCAAGAAGCGCTGGCGGGAGGACCACCTGCGCGAGGCGGTGGAGGCCGAAGGCGGCGACCCGGCGGCCGAGCTGCGCTGCCCCGAGTGCGGCGGCGAGCTCTCGGAGCCGCGCCAGTTCAACCTGATGTTCGAGACCCACATCGGCCCGGTCGCGGGCGAGGGTTCGGAGGTCTACCTGCGGCCCGAGACCGCACAGGGGATCTTCATCAACTTCAAGAACGTGCTCGGCTTCGCCCGCAAGAAGCCGCCCTTCGGGATCGCCCAGATCGGCAAGTCCTTCCGCAACGAGATCACGCCCGGCAACTTCATCTTCCGCACCCGCGAGTTCGAGCAGATGGAGATGGAGTTCTTCGTGCCGCCGACGGAGGCGGAGAAGTGGCACCGCGAGTGGATCGAGGGGCGCGAGCGCTGGTACACCGAGCTCGGCATCCGCCCCGAGCTGCTGCGCGTCCGCCCGCACGGCGCCGACGAGCTCTCCCACTACTCCTCGGCGACCAGCGACATCGAGTACCTCTTCCCGATCGGCTGGTCGGAGCTGGAGGGGGTCGCCAACCGCGGCGACTTCGACCTCAGCCGGCACGCCAAGTTCAGCCGCGAGAAGCTCGAGTACTTCGACCAGGGGACGAAGGAGCGCTATGTCCCCCACGTGATCGAGCCGGCCGCCGGCGCCGACCGCGCCGCGCTCGCCTTCCTGGTCGACGCCTACGACGTCGAGGAGGTCGAGGGACGGCAGCGCACCGTGCTGCGCCTTCACCCGCGCCTCGCCCCGGTCAAGGTCGCGGTGCTGCCGCTGGTCTCCAAGGAGGGGATGCCGGAGAAGGCGCGCGAGGTCTTCGAGGCAGTCCGCCGCCGCGTCCCAGCGGAGTTCGACGAGGGCGGCTCGATCGGCAAGCGCTACCGCCGCCAGGACGAGATCGGCACCCCCTGGGGCGTCACCGTCGACGGCCAGACCCTCGAAGACGACACCGTCACCCTGCGCGACCGCGACTCGCTCGAGCAGATCCGCGTCCCGATCGACGGCCTGGCCGACGATCTAGCCAGCCGCCTCGCCCAGCCCTGGCAGAGCCCGAAGCTGGGCTGAGGCTCATTCGAGCTGCAGGGCGAAGCGGAGGGCTTCGTCGAGGCGGCGACGTCGGGACCGGCTCAGGCCTCGAGGAAGCGGATGACATCAGCGGCCTCGGCCTCGAGGGCGGCGTTAACCTTGGCCGGGACGGGCTCGAGCGACTCGATCGTGACCTTGCCGCGGGCGAGGCCCCAGCGGGCGACCGCTCGGCCGCCGGCCAGCGCGAAGGGGCGGAAGAGGCCGTTGCTGGTGACCAGGCCGGTGTGCGGCCCGATGATCTCGGCACGCGAAGTCCAGCCGAGCAGGACCGGGTCGAAGGCGCCGAGCAGGCGCGGCGGCGGAAGCTCGCCCTCGACGCGGCGCTTGGCGAGGCGGACGAGGCCGTCTCCCACCTCTTCGAGCTCGGGGGCGATCGCCGCCAGGCCGGCGCGGGCGTCGCGCAGCGGCAGGCCGGCCCAGCGGGCGAGGTCGCGCTCGTCCGCCGGCTGGTGGCCGGCCAGGTAACGGCGGGCGAGCTCGGCCAGGGCCGCGTCGCGGTCCACCGGCTGCGGCTCGCCGAGCCAGTCGCGCACCAGCACGTAGGCGTGCTCCTTGCCGGCCAGCGGCCCGCGCACGATCGATCCGCGCACGGCTGCCAGGAACAAGAGGTGGATCAGCGCCTGCCCCGCGGTGGGGAGGCCGGCGGCGTCGAGCCGCTCGCGCAGCTGCGCGCGGGTCAGCGGGCCCTCCTCGCCGAGCCCCCGCTCGATCGTCGCCACCGCCCGCTCCGCCTCCGCCTCGCCGACGCCCTCCTGGCGCAGCCGGCGCCGACAGGAGGTGAGCAAGGGCGGCGTGGTCAGCGCCTGCAGCCACGGGTAGTCCTCGCTGCGGACCAGGTGCAGGGTGCCGCGGTTGAGCCAGGTGACGAGCAGCGAGCGCTGCTCGCTCAGCTCCCGCGCGACGTCGGCGGCGGCCAGCCCCTCGGTGCGCGCCCGCACGGCGAGCCGGAAGCCGCGCGGGTCCTGGCCCTGCACGGCGAGCAGCCGCTCGGCGACGGCGACCGGATCGCGCAGCGGCGGACCGGCGAGGCCCTGGGCGACGAAGCGCTCGCCGAGGACGCGGCTAACCGACTTCAAGCAGGTCGACCACGAACACGAGGGTTTCGTTCGGGCCGATGACCGGTGGGGAGCCGGTTTCGCCGTAGGCGAGGTCGGGCGGGACGATCAGCTCGCGGCGGCCGCCGACCTTCATCCCTTCGACGCCCTGTTCCCAGCCGGGGATGACGCTGCCGCTGCCGAGCTGGAAGGAGAACGGTTCGTTGCGGCTCCACGAGGAGTCGAACTCTTCTTCGCTTTCGTAGCCGACGCCGACGTAGTGGACAGTCACTTCGTCGCCGGGTTTGGCTTCCGCCCCGGTGCCTTCGATCAGCTCGTTCTCGACCAGCTCTTTCGGCGGGTCGCCCTCGGGCACCGTGACTTCGGGTTTGGTGCGATCGGAGGCGTCGTCGCTTTTTTCGACCGCGCCCGCGGTCTCACCGCCGCCGGTGGTCGTCCCCTCCTCGGAGGAGTCGTCGTCGCCGCAGCCGGCCACCGCCAGCAGCGCGCACAACAGCATTGCAGTCATCAGCGCCTTCATCGGGCGGCAATGCTACGCAAAATTCCCCTCGCTAGTACACGCGCCCGGAAATTCTGGTCGGAATCGGCGAGTGGCTGGGCGCGCCTGACGCCGCACGTGGGATGAGTCGATGTCGAGCATCGGCGATTCCCACGGGTGGTGTCAGGTGCGTCCAGACGCCGCCGAAACGATCTGAATTTCCGGACGCGTGTACTAGGGTCGTCGCCATGGACAGCCCGGTCTTGACGACGGTCGTGCTGCCCGGGGCGATCGCGGTGATCATGTGGAGCCTTGGGCTGACCTTGACCCGCGAGGACTTCCGCCGCGTGCTGGTCGCGCCGCGCGGGATCGCGATCGGGATGCTCAACCTGGCGCTGATCTCGCCGCTGCTGGCGCTGACCATGGCGGAGCTCTTCGGCCTGCCGCCGGAGCTGGCGGTCGGGCTGGTGCTGCTCGGCGCCTCGCCCGGCGGGATGATGGCCAACATGCTGACGCACCTGTCGCGCGGCGACACGGCGCTCTCGGTGACGATGACCGCGATCAGCAGCGTCGGCGCGATGGTCACCGTGCCGGTCTTCCTCGAGCTCTCGGCAAACCACTTCGGCGCTACCGGAGTCGGCGAGGCGAGCATGATCGGCGTCGTCGCCCGCGTCTTCGCGATCACGATCGTCCCGGTTGCGATCGGGATGGAGATGCGGCGGCGCCGTCCCGCCTGGGTCGAGGAGACCTACCCGCGGATACGCACGATCTCGCTCAGTGTCTTCGGCCTCGTCGTGCTCGGGGCGATCGCCAGCGAGTACGACACGGTCGCCGAGAACCTAGCCGCGGTCGCCGGCGCGGCGCTGGCGCTCAACCTGGCCGCGATGTCGCTCAGCTTCGCGATCTCGAAGCTGGCACGGCTCGGCGACCGCCAGGCGACCGCGATCGCGCTCGAGCTCGGCATCCACAACTCCGCCCTGGCGATCGCCGTCGCCGCGCCGCTCGCCGCCGACGTCGCCATTCCCGCCGCCGTCTACGCCTCCTTCATGCTCGTCACCGGCGGCGCCTTCGCCTGGGCGATGAGCCGCCGCAACATGAGCGCGTCAGCGCAGCCCAGCCCCGAACCGGCCGACGCGTAGCGCCCGGTCGCATACACTCGCGCCGGAAGCGATGGGGATGTCCTCAAGCGCGAGATCGAGACCCCTGCGACTCTGTGAGCCACGTCCGTGAGCCACGTCACTCTACGCAAACTGGCTGGCTGGCCAGGATCGCGCTAGGCTCTCCGTTACGCAGCCCGCAGCCCCGGAGGCGCCCGCGCGCCCTGACCGAAGGAGAACGATGAGCGTCGCATCCCAGAGCCTGATGGACAACGTCACCTACGAGGACCTCTACAAGCGCTGGGAGCAGGGAAACTGGAGCGCCTACGACATCGACTTCTCGGCGGATCGCGAGGGCTGGGAGGCGCTGAGCGAGCTCCAGAAGCGCTCCGCGATGTGGATCTACTCGATGTTCTACTACGGCGAGGACCGGGTCGCCGACACGCTCGCCCCCTACATCACCGCCGCGCCGACCGAGGAGCAGTCCTACTTCCTCGCCACCCAGCAGGTCGACGAGGTCCGCCACTCGGTCTTCTTCCACCGCTTCTTCAAGGAGGTGATCGGGGTCGGCGGCGACTCGATCCAGCAGACCCTCTCATCCACCCTGCCGCAGCTCAACTGGGGCTACCGCGGCATCTTCGACCGGCTCGACAAGATGGCCGAGGAACTGCGCAAGGACCGCTCGCTGCCCAAGTACGCGCAGGCGATCACCCTCTACCACCTGATCGTCGAGGGCAGCCTCGCCCAGCCCGGCCAGCACTTCATCGAGGATTTCTTCGCCTCGAAAGAAACTATGCCCGGCTTCAGCGACGGGATGAGCAACGTCTCCCGCGACGAGCAGCGCCACATCGGCTTCGGCGTCAAGGTGCTCTCCGAACTGCTCGACCCGGAGCGCCCGGCCGGCGAGGAGTGCCGCGCCGCGGTGACCGACCTGCTGCGCGAAGTGCTGCCCTACGGGCCGGCCGTCTTCTACCCGCCGGAGATGAACCGCGAATACACCGAGTGCTACGGCTTCAGCCTCGAGGACATCTTCGCCTTCGGCCTCAAGCTGATCCGCCAGCGCTGGCGGACGATCGGCTACCCGACCGAGGAGATGCCGCCCGGCGTCTTCCCCTTCGACCCCGAAGCGCCCGTGGAGGAGGTCGCGGCGCGCCAGGTGAAGCTGATGGAAGCCGGCGTGCTCGGCCCGCCGCCCAACGGGCGCACCCCCGACTCCTCGCCCGAGGTGCAGCGGCTCTACTTCGACGTGATCCAGCGCGCCGCCGACCCTGGCGCCGCCAACGGCTCACGAATCGTCTACCAGTGGCGCTTCACCGACGCCGACCCCTGGCACCTGGTGATCGACAACGGCTCGACCCGCGCCGAGCCGGGCGAGGCGCCGGACCCGAGTGTTGTGCTCGAGACCAGCTGGAGCGACTGGATCGCCTCCGCCAAGCCCGACGCCAGCCCGCTGAAGATGGTGCTGCAGCGCCGCATCCGCCCGCGCGGCAAGCTGCGCGAGCTGGCGCGGATGCGCAAGGTGTTCAACTGACGGTCAACTAAGCGTCAGCTGATCGGGGGGCGCCTGTCGGCCCAGGGGCGCTCGGTTTCCAGCTGGGCGGCGAGGGAGAGCAGGGTCGGCTCGTCGCCGGGGCGGGCGATCAGCTGGACGGAGAGGGGCATGCCGTCGGCGGCGAAGCCGGCGGGGACGGCCATCGCCGGGTTGCCGAGGTGGTTCCAGGGGACGCAGTAGGGGTAGAAGCGGCTCATCCCGAGCACCGTCCAGAGGGCGCCGCGGCCCTCCCAGCGGCGCACCGGCAGCGCCGTGCCGCCCATCACCGGGGTCATCAGCACGTCGTGGTCGGCGAAGATCGCGTTGACGCGGGCGGCGTCGGCCGCCTCGGCGCGGCGCGCCCGCTCGAACAGCGCGCCGGGGATGAGCCGGCCGAGCCGGGCGAAGCCGCGAGTGCGCCGTTCGAGCCGCTCGGGGTGCGGGACCTTGGCGAAGTCTTCGGCCGCGCCGCGCAGGTAGCGCGGCACGATGTTGTCGCCGACCCCGCCCCACTCCGGGTCGCGCTCGCCCACCCCGTGGCCGAGCGAGCGCAGCAGCTCGGCGGTCTCGGCGACCGCGCCCTTGGCGACCTCGTCCACCGTGGGGGGCGCCGCAGCGCGCGGCGGTGCGGTCGACCAGGCGATCCGCAGCTTGCCGGGCGGCGACTGCGCCGCCTCGACGAAGGGTCGGTCGGGCGGGGGCGGCGCGCCCGGCTCCCGCGAGCCGCCGCTGACGACGTCGAGCCAGAGCGCCGTGTCGAGCACCGAGCGGCTGACGCAGTTGTAGGCGGAGAGGCCGTTCCAGTGCTCCAGGTCGGGAGCGAGCGAGACGCGGCCGCGCTGCGGTTTGAGCCCGACCAGGCCGCAGCAGGCGGCGGGGATGCGGATCGAGCCGGCGCCGTCGGTGGCGAGGGCGATCGGCACGAGCCCCGCCGCGACCGCGGCGCCGCTGCCGCCGCTGGAGCCGCCGGGCGTGCGCTGCGGGTCCCAGGGGTTGCGCGTCACCCCCCAGGTGGCGGACTCGGTGAAGCCGCAGATCGCCAGCTCCGGCAGGTTCGTCTTGCCGACGACGATCGCGCCCGCCTCGCGCAGGCGGCGGACGATCTCCGCGTCTGCCTTCGCCGGCTCCTCGAAGCCGTCGGTGCCGTAGGTCGTCACGTCGCCGGTCACGTCCACGCAGTCCTTGATCCCCACCGGCACGCCGAGCAACGGCCGCTGCTCTCCCGCCCGCAGCCGCGCCTCCGCCTGCTCGGCCTCGAGCAGCGCTTTCTCCGCAAAGAGAGCCCGAAAGGAGTTCAGCTGCGGATCAAGCCGCCCGATCCGGTCGAGGCAGAGCTGCACGAGCTCCCGCGGCGAGACCTCCCCCGCCCGCACCATCTCTGCCTGCCTAGCGACCCCGGCGAAGGCGATCTCCTCGCTCATGCCACTCAGTCGCCGGCGAGCAGGTACCGGGCCGAGGCGGCGCCGGCTGCGAGCGCGTCGTCGATCTCGCGGCCAGGGTCGGAGAGGGCCTGCAGGGCGAAGCCGTCGGCCGTGGCGAAGAGATAGGCGACGATCGCCTCGGCGGCGAAGCGCAGCTTCAGCACGCCCTCGCGCTCCTTCGCCTCGAGGATCTCGGCGACGTGGCTGCGGGTGCGGTCGAAGAGCTGGCCGACCTCGTGCTGGATCTCCGGGTTGCGGCGCCCGGCGCTGAACAGCTCGTAGAGAAGCAGGAAGAAGGACGGTTCGTTGTCGATCAGGTCGGTGAGGCTGGCGACGAGCACGTCGAGCACGTCGTCGACCGTCTTGGCCTTGGCCAGCGGCTCGTCGAGGCGGGCGACGCGGATCTCCGAGTCGCGGCGCACGACCTCGATCAGCAACCGCTCCTTGGTGCCGAAGTAGTAGTGGAGGAGGCCGCGGCTGACCCCCGCCTCGCGGGCGACGTGCTCGAAGGTGGAGCCGGCGGCGCCGCGCTTGGCGACGCTCTCGCGCATCGCGTCGATGATGCGCTGCGCCTTTTCGCCGCTCAGCTCGCGCTCTTTGGTCGCCGCCTCCAACTAAGAGCCGTTGATGCTCGTGGTCGAGGTGTACTCGAACTCCTCCTCGGCGCCGAAGAGGGCGTCGAGCACGGCCTTGCGGGCGTCCTCGCTGAGCACCAGCGCGATCCCCGCCGCGACGATGCCGAAGAGGATGAGGCGGCCGAGGCGGCTCTTGCGCTTGCGCTTCTTCGGGGAGCGCAGCTGCTCGGAGGCTTCGCGCAGGCTCTCGGCGGCGTTGCGCAGATCCTTCTGCACCTTCTTGTCGCTGGTCACGGCCTTGACCGTGCCCTTGCCGTTGCCCGTCGCCCGGCTGTAGGCGCCGCGCGCCGCTTCGAACGCTTCGCGCAGGCTGTCGCGCAGCTCGTCGTCCTCGATCAGGCGCTGCACGTAGGGGTTTTCGCGCGCCGCCGCGTAGACGTCCGCTGCGCGGTCGGCAGTCTGGGTCGCCTTGGTCTTGCTCATGCCATCTCCTCGCTGGTGATTCGCCGGGTTCCTACTGAGGATACCCGTACTGAATCGCCTGGCGTGTGTGGCCGAGCAGATCAAGGACGCAGGGGCGCCGGTGAGGGGAGCGCACTTCGGTGCGTGACCCGAAGCCGGCCGACCGAGGACGCAGATATGCGAAGTGCCACACGCGTCAGGCGAGCGCCGCATCGATCGCCTTGGAGACCTCGTCCACATAGACGAACTCCAGCTCGCTGCGCTCGTGCTCGGGGATCTCGGCGATGTCGCCCTCGTTGCGCTCCGGCACGATCACCCGCTTGACCCCCGCCCGCTGGGCGGCGAGCGACTTCTCCTTCAGCCCGCCGACCGGCAGCACCTGGCCGGTCAGGGTCACCTCGCCGGTCATCGCGACGTCGTTGCACACCGGCCGGCCCGAGACCAGGGACGCCAGCGCCACCGTCATCGCCACCCCGGCCGAGGGCCCGTCCTTGGGCACCGCGCCGGCCGGCACGTGGATGTGGATGTCGTGCGCGGCGAACCAGTCCTCGGCCAGCTGCGGCGCCAGCTCGCGCCAGTGGCCGCGCACGTAGGAGAGCGCCGCCTGCGCCGACTCCTTCATCACGTCGCCCAGCTGGCCGGTGATCGTCAGCTTGCCCGAGCCCTGCATCGCCGTCGCCTCGATGAAGAGCACGTCGCCGCCGGCCGGCGTCCAGGCGAGGCCGGTGGCGACGCCGGGGTCCCTGGTGCGGCGCCGCTGCTCGGCGAAGTAGCGGCGCCGGCCGAGCAGCTCGCGCGCCCGCTTGGCCGAGATCTTGACCTTGCCGTCGGCCCTGCCCTCGGCGACGTCGCGCGCCACCTTGCGGCAGATCGTGCCGATCGCCCGCTCCAGGTTGCGCACCCCGGCCTCGCGCGTGTACTCCTCGATGATCGCGGTCAGCGCCGGGTCGGCGAACTCGATCTGCGAGGGCTTCAGCCCGTTGGCCCCGATCTGCCGCGGCGCCAGGTAGCGGCGAGCGATGTGGCGCTTCTCGTCCAGCGTGTAGCCGGCCAGCTCGATCGTCTCCATCCGGTCCTGCAGCGGGCCGGGGACGGTGTCGAGCAGGTTCGCCGTGGCGATGAACAGCACTTCGGAGAGGTCGAACTCGAGATCGAGGTAGTGATCGCGGAAGCTGTCGTTCTGGGCCGGGTCGAGCACCTCGAGCATCGCCGAGGAGGGGTCGCCGCGGAAGTCGGCGCCCATCTTGTCGATCTCGTCGATCATGAAGACGGGGTTGCGCGAGCCGGCGTCGCGCAGGGCGCGGACGATCGTCCCCGGCATCGCGCCGATGTAGGTGCGGCGGTGGCCGCGGATCTCGGCCTCGTCGCGCACGCCGCCGACCGAGATGCGCTCGAACTCGCGGCCCAGCGCCCGCGCGATCGATTTGCCGAGGCTGGTCTTGCCGACCCCGGGCGGGCCGACGAAGCAGAGGATCGGCCCGGGCGAGTCCGGCTTCAATTTGCGCACCGCCAGGTACTCGAGGATGCGGTCCTTGACTTTCTCCAGGTCGTAGTGGTCGGCGTCGAGGACCTCGCGGGCGTGGCCGATGTCGAGGTCGTCCTCGGTCGTCTGCGACCAGGGCAGCTCGACCAGCCACTCCAGGTAGGTGCGGATGACGCCGTGCTCGGCCGCCGCCGGCGGCAGTTTCTCCAGCCGCGAGAGCTCGCGCTCGGCGGCTTTGAGGGCATGCTCGGGCAGCTCCGCCTCCTCGATCCGCCGGCGCAGCTCGTTCACCTCGGCCTGCTGCTCGTCCCCCTCCCCCAGCTCGTCCTGGATCGCTTTCAGCTGCTGGCGGAGGAAGAACTCGCGCTGGCCTTTGTCGACTTCGGATTGAACCTGCGACTGAATCTGGCTGCCCAGCTGGACGACCTCGAGCTCGCGGGCGAGGATCTGCGAGAGGCGGCGCAGGCGAGCGGAGACGTCGACCTGCTCGAGCAGCTCCTGCTTCTCCTCGGTCGAGATGCGCAGCGCGCCGGCGATCAGGTGGCCGAGCGCCGCCGGGTCGTCGATGTTGGCGACCGCCATCTGCAGCTCCTCGGGCAGGTAGGGGATGTGCTCGACGATCTCGCTGAAGGTGCGCCGCACGTTGTGGGTCAGCGCGTCGAGCTCCGCCCCCTCCTCGACCCTGTCGGGCAGCTCGGCGATCCGCGCGACGAGGTAGGGCTCCTCGGCGACGTAGGGGCCGACCCGCACCCGCTGCGTCCCCTGGACGAGGATCCGCAGCGAGCCGTCGGGGACTTTGAGCATGCGGGCGACGATTCCGACCACGCCGACCCCGTAGAGGGCCTCCGGGCCGGGCTCCTCGTCCTCGGGGTCGCGCGCCGCGACCATCGCCAGCATGCGGTTGGCGCCGAGCACGTCGTCGACCAGCTTGATCGAGCGCTCCTGGCCGACGGCGAGCGGGGCCAGCGTCTCGGGGAAGGTGACCGTCTCGCGCAGCGGCAGGATCGGCAGCGCGTCGGGCAGCGGCTGGCTGGCGCGGATCGCGTCCTCGGCGTCGAGCGGCGACTCGACCACCTCGAGCGCCGGCGAGCCCTCCATCAGTCGCGCCTCTCGTGACTGCGGATCGTAGTCGCGGGAGTCGGCACTAATCCCGCCCTATCGGCACGCGCCGGGTGGACTCCTCCTGGTCGCGCAGCGGCAGCTCGATCCGCAGCACGCCGTCCTCGTAGGTCGCCTTGGCCCGGTCGGCGTCGACCTCGACCTGCAGCTCGACCACCCGCCGAAACCGCCCCGACGGAATCTCGACCTGCTGGTAGACCCGCCCCTCGGTCTCCTGGACAGGCCGTTCCCCGACCACCGCCAGCTGCCGCCCGGAAACCTCGATCCCGACGTCGTCCAGATCCACCCCGGCCAGATCCACCTTCACAACCGCCCGCTGCGGATCGCCGCAGTAGTAGACGTCCACATTGGGCGAGAACCCGCTGCTACGCCTGCTCACGTAAGTGGTCCGCCCCCAAGCACCACCCAGCATCTGATCCATCTCCCGCCTCATGCGAGCAAAATTGGCGAATACGTCCCGTTCGGGCATCGCGCAAAACATAGCCGTCGCGGAGGGCCGGCGGGGGTCGCCTCGACGATGCCTCGCGAAGCGGCCCCGGCAGGGTAATTCAGTGCCGCGAAGCGGCACAAGATTTCACCGCCGAAGGCGGTGATGGGCAGCGGCGAGGCGACCCCCGCCGGCCCCCTACGCAGGCTGCGAGTTGGTCGCCCAACGAGGTGGGCGCATCAACAGGACCGGCTGCCGAGGCGGAACCAGCCCCTCGGGCCGATTCTCGCGAAAGGTCGCGCAGGGCTCATCCAGCTCAAGCGCGCAGAGCAGGTTCTTGCGGAAGTAGCAGTCGTCGCAGCTGGGCTGTTTCTTGCGCGGCACGGCGGCAATGTTGCCATCGCTGTGACGCCTTCGTGACGCCCGATTCCGCAAAGCGCAACGTTCTTGACACAAAGCTTTTACATCTTCCCGCGTCTTGCGGGAGTCGGCTCGGGCTGGCGCTACCATTGGGCGCGAATGGAGGCTCACAAGCGCAACGAGAGGCTTGCGGCGTCGCCGCAGCTCTTCGAGAGCGACTTCCTCAACTTCTTCTCCCGCGTGCACCCGGCGATCCCGGCGATCGCCTTCGTGCCGGTGGTCGTCGCGATGGAGTGGCTCGCGGCCGACCGCGGCCAGTCCGCCTGGGAGCTGGCGCTGCTCAGCCTCGGCGGGGTCGGCATCTGGACCCTGACCGAGTACTGGCTGCACCGCCTCGTCTTTCACTGGGAGCCCGACAACGCCTTCGGCCGCCGCATGCACTTCATCATCCATGGCATCCACCACGACCACCCCAACGACAAGCTGCGCCTGGTGATGCCGCCGGCTGTCTCGATCCCGCTCGCCGTCCTCTTCCTCTTCGCCTTCACCCTCGTCTTCGGCACGCCGGCCGCCTACCCGCTGTTCGCCGGCTTCCTCGCCGGCTACCTCTTCTACGATTACACGCACTACTACGTGCACCACTTCGTACCGAAGTCGCGCCTCGGCAAGCACCTGCGCGAGCAGCACATGCGCCACCATTTCCAGGACCACCGGTTCGGCTACGGCGTCTCCTCGCCGCTGTGGGATGTGATCTTCCGCACGCTTCCGGGCAAGCGCCGCTGACTGCGTGACCGACCGGACGGATTGCGTATCTCCACCAACGTGTGCTCGGGTGGCTCGCAACGTGATTCGAATCTCACCGCAGCACAGGCGGATCGAGCAATCTGACGTTTTCGTAGTCAGGGTGGGGGTAGGCCAATACGGCCGGCCACATGTCCACAGTCACTGTTAACTGTGCAACACTGCGGCTCGTATACCTGCATATGTGATTCCGGTGCGCACCGCGCAGCCGGACGAAAGGAACGAGATGCCAAGCACCACTCACGTACTCGACGAGGCCCGCGACCTGGTCAAGAAGCGCCTTGCCGAGCTGGACCACGAGCGCCAGCGCCTCGAGCGCGCCCTCGCCGAGCTGGGCGGGAAAGTCAGCGGTCGTCCCGGTCGCCGTCCTGGTCGCCGTCCCGGTCGTCCGCGCGGCTCGGGCGCCAAAGCCGGCGCCGCGCCGAAAAAACGCCGTCGCCGCAAAGGCACCCGTGCCGACCAGGCGGTGAAACTGGTCGAGGGCAGCCCCGGGATCAGCGCCGCGGACATCGCCAAGACGATGAAGATCAAGCCCAACTACCTCTACCGGGTCCTCGGCGACCTCGAGAAGGAAAAGCGGGTCACCAAGAAAGGCCGTCAGTACTACCCCGCTAAATAGGCTCTAGAGGAGCGCGAGGCGGCTCACCGCGTCGCGCTCCTCACGCAGCTCGGCGATGCTGGCGTCGATCCGGGAGCGGGAGAAGTCGGGGATCTCCAGTCCCTCGGCCACCCGCCACTCGCCGTCCGAGCAGCGGCAGGGGTGGCCGGCGACGACCCCCTCCTCGATCCCGTAGGCGCCGGTCGCCGGCACGCCCATCGAAACCCACTCGCCCTCCGGCGTGCCGAGCACCCAGTCGCGCACATGGTCGATCGCCGCGTTGGCGGCGGAGGCCGCGCTCGAGGCGCCGCGCGCCTCGATGATCTCGGCGCCCCGCTTCGCCACCCGTGGGATGAACTCCTCGGCGACCCACTTCTCGTCGTCGACCGCCTCCCAGGCGCCGGCCCCGTCGACCTTGGCGTTGACCAGGTCGGGGTACTGGGTGGTCGAGTGATTGCCCCAGACGGTCATGTTGCTGACGCCGGCGAGCGGCATGCCGAGCTTGTTGGCGAGCTGCGCGACAGCGCGGTTGTGGTCGAGGCGCATCATCGCGGTGAAGCGCTCGGCCGGAACGCCGTCGGCGTTGGAGAGCGCGATCAGGCAGTTGGTGTTGGCTGGATTGCCGACCACCAGGACGCGGACGTCGGAGGCGGCGGCGGCGGCGATCGCTTCCCCCTGCGGCTTGAAGATGCCGCCGTTGGCCTCGAGCAGGTCGGCGCGCTCCATGCCCGGCCCGCGCGGCCGGGCGCCGACCAGCAGGCTGACGTTGCAACCCTCGAAGGCGGCCTTCGGCTCGTCGAAGATGTCGATCCTGCGCAGCAGCGGGAAGGCGCAGTCCTCGAGCTCCATCGCCGTCCCCTCGGCCGCCTTGACGGCCTCGGGGATCTCCAGCAGGCTGAGCTCGACCGGGGTCTCGGGGCCGAGCATCTGGCCGCTGGCGAGGCGGAAGAGCAGCGCGTAGCCGATCTGCCCGGCGGCGCCGGTGACGGTGACTTTGACTGGATTGCTCACGTGTTCTCGTCTCCTGAAGTCGTGGTTTTCTGCCGCAGGCGCTCCTCGATCGCGGCGAGGAGCTCCTGGGTCGTCAGGTACTGCTGGTCGGGGCCGACGAGCAGCGCCAGGTCTTTGGTCATCTTGCCGCTCTCGACCGTCTCGATGCAGACCTGCTCGAGCGTCGCCGCGAACCGTGACACCTCCGGCGTTTCGTCGAGGCGGCCACGGGCGGCGAGGGCCCGCGTCCAGGCGAAGATCGAGGCGATCGGGTTGGTCGAGGTCGGTTCCCCCTTCTGGTGGCGGCGGTAGTGACGGGTGACCGTGCCGTGCGCCGCCTCCGCCTCGACCGTCCTGCCGTCGGGGCTCATCAAGACGCTGGTCATCAGCCCGAGCGAGCCGAACCCCTGGGCGACCGTGTCGGACTGCACGTCGCCGTCGTAGTTCTTGCAGGCCCAGACGTAGCCGCCTTCCCACTTCAGCGCGGCGGCGACCATGTCGTCGATCAGGCGGTGTTCGTAGGAGATTCCCTTCGCCTCGAACTCCACCTTGAACTCGGCCTCGTACACCTCGGCGAAGAGGTCCTTGAAGCGGCCGTCGTAGCGCTTCAGGATCGTGTTCTTGGTCGAGAGGTAGACCGGGTAGCCGCGCTCCAGCCCGTAGCGCATCGAGGCCCGGGCGAAGTCGCGAATCGAGTCGTCGAGGTTGTACATCGCCATCGCCACGCCGCCGCCGGGGAAGTCGTAGACGTCGAGCTCGACCGGCTCGGAGCCGTCCTTGGGGGTGTAGGTGAGGGTCAGCGCCCCCTCGCCGGGGACAACCAGGTCGGTGGCGCGGTACTGGTCGCCGAAGGCGTGGCGGCCGATCACGATCGGCTTGGTCCAGCCCGGCACGAGGCGCGGGATGTTGGAGATCACGATCGGCTCGCGGAAGATCACCCCGCCGAGGATGTTGCGGATCGTGCCGTTTGGCGAGCGGTACATCTCGCTCAGGCCGAACTCCTCGACGCGCGCCTCGTCGGGGGTGATCGTCGCGCACTTGACGCCGACGCCGTGGCGCTTGATCGCTTCCGCCGCTTCGACCGTGATCCGGTCGCGGGTCGCCTCGCGGCTCTCGATCCCGAGGTCGTAGTAGTCGAGCTCGATATCCAGGTAGGGCAGGATCAGCTGCTCTTTGATGAACGACCAGATGATCCGCGTCATCTCGTCGCCGTCGAGCTCGACGATCGTGTTCTTGACCTTGATCTTCTCGGCCACGGGCGCGGCGATGCTATCGATGCGACAATCGGGGCGATGGCCACGGTAGAGCGCCGATCGAGCAGCACCCACCAGGTCTTCAACCAGCCGCCGTCGCTGGAGGACTACAACCCGTTCGACGCCGACCGGCCGCTGGCCGAGGCGCTGGAGCGCGAGGGGGCCGGCTGGGCCAGGGACCAGGTGCGGGAGCTGGCGGCGATTACCGGCTCGGCGCAGACGATCCGCTGGGGCTACGAGGCGAACGAGAAGAAGCCGGCGCTGCGCACCCACGACCGCTACGGCCACCGCGTCGACGAGGTCGAGTTCGACAGCTCCTGGCACGAACTGCTGCGGATCGCGGTGAGCCACGGGCTGCACGCCGCGCCCTGGCGCGAACCGGGGCCGGGCGCGCACGTCGCCCGCGCGGCGATGTTCATCCTGACGAGCCAGGCGGAGGCCGGGATCGGCTGCCCGATCTCGATGACCTACTCGGCGATTCCCGCCCTGCGCATGCAGCCGGAGCTGGCGGAGGAGTGGGAGCCGCGCTTCCTCTCGCTCGACTACGACGAGCGCTCGCTGCCGGCCGAGCGCAAGAGCGGCGCGCTCTGCGGGATGGCGATGACCGAGAAGCAGGGCGGCTCCGACGTGCGCGCCAACACGACGACCGCGACCCCGCTGAACGGCGGCGGCCCCGGCGCCGAGTACGAGATCGTCGGCCACAAGTGGTTCTGCTCGGCGCCGATGTGCGACGCCTTCCTCGTCCTCGCCCAGACCGACTCCGGCATCTCCTGCTTCCTGATGCCGCGCTGGACGCCGGACGGCGAGCGCAACGCCTTCCACATCCAGCGGCTCAAGGACAAGCTCGGCAACCGCTCCAACGCCTCCAGCGAGGTCGAGCTCCGCGGCGCCTGGGCGCGGATGGTCGGCGAGGAGGGACGCGGCGTGCCGACGATCATCGAGATGGTCAACCACACCCGGCTCGACTGCACGATCGGCTCCGCCGCCGGCTACCGGGCCGGCGTCGCCCAGGCCCTCCACCATGCCGCCCACCGCTCCGCCTTCGGCGCCGAGCTGGTCGAGCAGCCGCTGATGCGCAACGTGCTCGCCGACCTCTGCGTCGAGTCCGAGGCGGCGACGGTGGCGGCGATGCGGCTGGCGCGAGCCTACGACGAAGTGGCGGCCGGCGACCAGGACGCGGCCGAATTCCGCCGCCTGTCGAATGCCGTGCTCAAGTACTGGACGACCAAGCGCGCCCCCTGGCACGCGGTCGAGTGCCTCGAGTGCCTGGGCGGCAACGGCTACGTCGAGGAGTCGGGCATGCCGCGCCTGTACCGCGAGGCGCCGCTCTCCTCGATCTGGGAGGGGTCGGGCAACGTGCAGTGCCTCGACGTGCTGCGGGCGATGGTGAAGAGCCCGTCCTCGGTCGAGGCTTTCTTCGCCGAGGTGCTCGAGGCGGGCGGGGCGGAGCCGCGGCTCGACGCCTACGTCGACTCGCTGCGGGAGGAGATCCCCGGCGACGTCGAGACGATCCAGGCCCGCGCCCGCAGCGTCGTCGAGCGGATGGCGCTCGCCCTGCAGGCCTCGCTGCTGGTCCGCTACGGCGACCCGGCCGTCGCGGACGCCTTCTGCGCGTCGCGCCTCTCGGGCGACTGGGGCAACGCCTTCGGCACCCTGCCGGCCAGCACCGATTTTGGCCGGATCATCGATAGGCATATGCCTGTCGCTTAGAGGGGTCGGGCAGGGGCCTCTAGCCCGTGGCGTCTCGCAAGGCACGCCCAACCTGCTCGGCCGTAATCACGCCGGAGAGGCGGCCGTCCTCGTCGACGGCCATCACTGCGCCGAGCTTGCGCATCGTGCGGTTGGCCAGCAGGGAGTCGAGGGGGGCGTCGTCGCGGACCTCGAAGGTGCCGTCGTCGCTCTCGCGCTCCACGAGTTCGGCGACGAGGGAGGTGGCGCGGGCGGCCTCCGGGACTTCGTCGGCCTTGTCGCGGACGACCAGGCCGAGGAAACGGTGGGCGGCGTCGACCACGGGGAACCACGACCAGCGGTAGCGGAGGAAGTACTCATCGAGCGCCTGGTCGACGCTGAGCTCGCCCGGGATCGCGACCGGCTCGCGGTCCATCACATCGGCGACGCGCATCCCCTCGATCCGGCCGCTGATCCGCGTCTGGGCGGCGGCGGCGCGCGCGGAGCCGTTGATGACGACGCCGATCAGCGCCAGCCAGACGCCGGCGAAGACGTCGATGGTCGCCGCCATCGCGATGCCGCCGCCGATGAAGAGGTAGGCGAAAGCGCGGCCGAGGCCGGCGGCGAAGCGGGTCGCCGAGGTGCGGTCGCCGCTGCGCCACCAGGCGAGCGCCCGCACGACGCGGCCGCCGTCCATCGGGAAGGCGGGCAGCAGGTTGAAGATCAGGACGAGCAGGTTGATCGTCGCCAGCCAGCCGACGACGGCCATCGCGCCGGAGACGCCCGAGTCGCTCTCGATCAGGACCGCCTTCTCGAACCCTTCGGCGCCGGCCGCGAGCAGGCCCACCGCGGTGAGGACGACGACGATCGCCAGCGTCACCAGCGGCCCGGCGATCGCCACCTTGAACTCGGTCGCCGGGCTGTCGGACTCGCGGTCCATCCGCGCCATCCCGCCGAAGATCCAGAGCTGGATGCTGGATATGCCGATCCCGTTGCGCAGCGCGACGAAGGCGTGGCCGAGCTCGTGCAGGACGATCGAGCCGAAGAAGCCGACGGCGCTCAGCACGGCGAGCAGGAAGGGCACCGAGGAGGAGCTGTTCTCGCCCAGCACGTCGCCGTAGAAGCGCGAGAGCCAGAAGATCACCAGGAACAGGACGAGGAACCAGGACCAGTCGACGGCGATGCGGATGCCGCGCACGTGGAAGAGCGTGATCGAGCTGCCGCCGAACATGCCCCAATGGTATTTCCCCCGGACGTGCCGGTGCTGGGATGCCCATTTAGACACCGCAGCACCGGCACGTCCCCTTGTAGGGTCGCGCGGGGATGACGGCTGACCGCGACCGACTGCGCACCTGGCTGGAGGAGCTGGAGCGGATCGAGCGACCCTCGGCGTCGGAGGGCGAGCGGCGCGCGGCCGAGTGGCTGGTCGGGCGCTTCGCCGAGCTCGGCGCCGAGGCGCGGATCGAGGCCGAGCCGGCCCACGGCACCTACTGGTGGCCGCTGGGGATCGGCGCCGCAATCGGGGCGCTGGGCGGGATCGCGGCGCTGCGCGGGCGGCGCGCCCTGGGCGGCGCCCTGGCGGCGGGCGCGGCGGCGGGGATGGCCTCCGACTACCCGCCGGGGAAGCGCCGGCTGCGCAAGGCACTGCCCGAGCGCACCACCTACAACGTCGTCTGCGAACTTGGCCGGGCCGACGCAGAGCGCACCGTCGTCCTCATCGCGCACCACGACGCCGCCCACTCGGGCCTGATCTTCCATCCGGAGTTGCCTCACATCGCCGACCGGCTGGGGATGATCGAGCGCAGCGACACCAGCCCCCCGCTGATGGCGCCGGTCGTCGGCGGGCCGGTGCTGGCCGCGCTCGGCGCGCTCACGGGTAGGCGAAGCCTGGCGAAGCTGGGCGTGTTCCTCGGTCTCGGCACGGCGGCGGCGATGGCGGAGATCGGCCTGCGCGACGTCGTGCCCGGCGCCAACGACAACGGCACCGCGGTCGTCGCCCTGCCGGCCCTCGCCGAGCGGCTTCTTGCGGAGCCGACCGAGGACCTGCGCGTGGTCCTGCTCTCGGTCGGCTCGGAGGAGTCCTTCAGCGAGGGGATGAAGGCCTTCGGCGAGCGCCACTTTCCGGCGCTGCCGCGCGAGAGCACCTTCTTCCTCTGCCTGGAGACGCTCGGCTCGCCGCACCTGCTGGTGCTGCGCGGCGAGGGCTTCCTGAAGATGCGCGAGTACCCGGCGCGGGCGCTCGCCCTGCTCGACGGGCTCGCCGAGGAGCTCGGCATCCACCTCTTCCCCAACCTGCGCCTGCGCAACGGAACCGACGGCCTGGAGTCGCTGGCGGCGGGATACGAGACCGCGGTGATCGCCAGCTGCACCGACCTCAAGCAGCCGGCCAACTACCACTGGTGGCACGACCTCGCCGAGAACGTCGACTTCGGCACCGTCGCCGACGGCATCCGCCTCGCCGAGGCGACGATCCGGCGCCTCGACCAACGCTGGTTGGACACCTGAAATCCGACCTCGCGCTCGGATTTCGCATCTATAGGATCGCCAGCCGTGCCCACACATGACGTGCTCGTAATCGGCGCCGGCCTGGCGGGGCAGCGCGCCGCCCTCGCCGCCGCCGAGCAGGGTGTCTCGGTCGGGATCCTGAGCAAGGTCCACCCGGTGCGCTCACACTCCAACGCCGCCCAGGGCGGGATCAACGCGGCGCTCAACCCCGGCGACTCCTGGGAGTCTCACGCCTTCGACACGGTCAAGGGCTCCGACTACCTCGGCGACCAGGACGCGATCTCGATCATGTGCGAAGAGGCGCCCGAGGAGATCCTCCACCTCGAGCACCTCGGCGTCACCTTCCACCGCGACGAGGAGGGCAGGCTCGGCACCCGCGCCTTCGGCGGCGCCTCCGCCGCCCGCACCTACTACGTCGCCGACATCACCGGCCAGGCGATCATGCACGTCCTCTATGAGCAGCTGATGAAGCATTCGGGTCAAGTCAGCCGCTACGAGGAGTGGTTCTGCTCGGCCCTCGCCCTGGACGAAGAGGGCGAGTGCTGCGGCGTCGTCACCCGCAACGTCGCTGACGGCTCGATGCAGCTCTTCACGGCGAAGGCGGTGATCCTCGCCAGCGGCGGCAACGGCCAGGTCTGGCAGCCGACCACCAACGCGCTGATCTGCACCGGCGACGGAATCGCGATGGCCTACCGCGCCGGGGCGAAGCTGATGGACATGGAGATGATCCAGTACCACCCGACGACCCTGGCCGGCAAGGGCTTCCTGATCACCGAGGGCGCCCGCGGCGAGGGCGCCCACCTGCTCAACGCCAAGGGCGAGCGCTTCATGGAGCGCTACGCGCCGAACAAGATGGAGCTGGCCTCGCGCGACGTCGTCTCCCGCGCCGAGCAGACCGAGATCAACGAGGGCCGCGGCTTCCCCGACGGCACCGTGGCGCTCGACGTCACCGTGGTGCCGAGGAAGCGCGTGCACGAGGCGCTGCGCGAGATCGTCCTCGTCGGCCGCGACTTCGCCGGGGTCGACATCACCCGCGAACCGATCCGGATCAAGCCCGGCAACCACTACACGATGGGCGGCGTCAAGACCGACGTCGACGGCCGCACCGAGATCCCCGGCCTCTATGCCGCCGGCGAGGTCGCCTGCGTCTCGGTCCACGGCGGCAACCGGCTCGGCGCCAACTCGCTGCTCGACACGCTGATCTTCGGCCGCCGCTCCGGCGCCGACGCCGCCGCCCGCGCCAAACGGGTCGAGGGGTCGCGGCCCTCGCCGGGGGCGCTCGAGGCCGAGCAGGCGACGATCGACGCGATAACGGCGCGCCAGAAGGGCAGCGGCCGGCGCGTCTCGGAGATCAAGGCCGAGCTGGGCGCGACGATGGACAAGCACGTCGCCGTCTTCCGCAACGAGGGCGGCATCCAGGAGGCGCTGGAGACGGTGCGGCGGCTGAAGGAGGAGGCCGAGTCCGCATATATCGACGACAAGGGCAGCGTCTTCAACCAGGACCTGCTGGCGGCGATCGAGCTCGGCTACATGCTCGACAACGCCGAGTGCACCTGCGTCGCCGCGCTGGAGCGCAGGGAGAGCCGCGGCGCCCAATACAGGACCGACTTCCCGGAGCGCAACGACGACGAGTGGCTGAAGCACATCGACCTGGAGCGGGGAGCCGACGGCCCGGAGCTCTCATACTCCGAGGTGACGATCACCCAGTGGGAACCGGAAGAGCGAAAGTACTGAGAGGACGTAGATGGCCACCTACACCCTGAAAGTCCGCAGGTACCAGCCGGAGAGCGGCGAGGGCGCCTTCTGGGAGCAGTTCGAGGTCGACCTCGACCCCTCGCTCTCGGTGCTCGACGGGATCCTGCAGGCAAAGGACCGCGAGGACGGCTCGCTGGCGGTGCGCTGCTCCTGCCGGGCGGCGATCTGCGGCTCCTGCGGGATGAAGGTCAACGGCTCCTCCACCCTCGCCTGCAAGACGATGATCGGCGAGGCACACGAGCAGGCCAACCGGCGCAAGGCGAACGGCGAGGTGCCGCCTCCCCTGGGCGCCGACGAGCAGCCGCCGCCGGGGTCGGTGGACGGCGCCGACAACCCGATCGTCGTCGAGCCGATGGGGAACATGCCGGTGATCAAGGACCTGATCGTCGACATGGAGTCGACCCACTGGGAGAAGATCCGCCGCGTCACCCCCTGGCTGCTCCCCCACGGCGATCCACCCGAGCGCGAGTACGTGGTCGAGCCGGAGTCGATGATCGACGTCACCCAGTCGATGGCCTGCATCCAGTGCGGCGCCTGCGTCTCCTCTTGCCTCTCGATGGAGGCCGACCCGGAGTTCATCGGGCCGGCGGCGCTGGCCAAGGCCTACCGCTTCGTCGGCGACCCGCGCGACGCCGAGAGCGTCGAGCGCCTCCACGACCTCGCCCACGACCCGCACGGGATCTACGACTGCACCCACTGCTTCAGCTGCATCGACGCCTGCCCGAAGGGCGTCGCGCCGATGGACCAGATCATGCGTCTGCGGCGCAAGGCAAGCGAGGCGGGCATCGACGACGACCCCAACAACGGCCACAACCACTCCGCCGCCTTCGTCAAGATGATCGAGAAGAAGGGCACCAACGACGAGGCTTTGCTGATCCAGGAGTCCTACGCGCCCGGCGTCAAAGGCAAGCTGAAACCGACCAAGGGCGCGATCGAAGGGCTGGTCAAGTCGCTGCCCACGGTCCTGCGGGCGATCAAGACCGGCAAGGCCCGCTCGCTCTCGAAGCTGATCCCCGGCATCCACCCGAAGCTGCCCGGCGGTGCCCAGGACGAGGTCAAGGCGATCTACGCCCACGCCGAGGAGCACCGCGAGGAATTCAACATCTACATCAGGGGCGAGGAGGACGTCGAGCCCGAGCCCGACGAGACCGCGACGGAGGAGAAGGTATGAAGCTCGCCTACTGGCCCGGCTGCGTATCGCGCGGCTTCACCGCCGAGCTGCACGGCTCGATGGCGTTCACCGCGGAGAAGCTCGGCATCGAGCTGGTCGAGCTCGACCGCGCCAACTGCTGCGGCGCCGGGATCATCGCCGAGCACAACCAGGAGCTGGCCGACACGCTCAACGCGCGCACCTTCGCCCTCGCCCAGCAGACCGGGCTGGCGATGATGAACATCTGCTCGACCTGCCAGGGGGCGCAGTCGGAGTGCCAGCAGCGGCTCGACGCCGACTCCGCCTACCGCGCCCACATCAACGAGGTGCTGAGCGGCCAGGGGCTCGAATACCAGAAGGGCAAGGACGGCTTCACCAACAAGAACTTCCTCTGGCTGCTGGTCGAGGACTACGGGCTCGACCGGCTGGCCGAGAAGGTCGTGCGGCCGCTCTCCGGCCTGCGCGTTGGCCCCTTCTACGGCTGCTACGTAGTGCGGCCGAAGGAGCGGCTCGGCTACGACGAGTTCCCCGAACGCGATCTCTACCTGGAGAAGACGATCGAGGCGCTGGGAGGCGAGGTGGTCGAGTACGACGGGGCGCGCAAGTGCTGCGGCTTCCCGGTGATCACGATGAACCGCGAGACCTCCCTGCGCCAGGCCGGCACCCACGTCGGCGACGCGCTCGACGCCGGCGCCGACTGCCTGGTCACCCCCTGCCCCCTCTGCCACCTCAACCTCGACATGCAGCAGCCCGAGGCGGCGAAGATCGTCAACCGCGACCTCGGCCTCGCCGTTCTCCACCTGCCGCAGCTGGTCGGCCTGGCGCTCGGCGGCGAGCCGAAGCAGCTCGGCATGGGCAAGCACATCGCCTCGACCGACTGGGTCGAGGAGCGCCTCGCCGGCGTCGCCGCCTAGCCTCCATAGACTGGCGGCCGCATGGCCATCGCCGTAGCCACCTTCCTGATCGTGCTGGCGATCATCGCCAGCGAGAAGCTGCACCGCACCAACATCGCCCTGCTGGGGGCGGCGATCGTCGTCCTCTTCGTCGGCGACTTCTCCCAGGAGCAGGCGATCGAGTCGGTCGACTTCAACACGATCGGGCTGCTGGCGGGGATGATGATCCTCGTCTACCTGACCCAGCAGACCGGCGTCTACGACTACGTCGCGATCCGCGCCGGCCAGCTCTCCGGCGGGCGCTCGTTCGCGGTGACGATGAGCCTCGCCGGGGTCACCGCGGTGCTCTCCGCCTTCCTCGACAACCTGACGACGATCCTGCTGATCACCCCGATCACCTTCCTGCTCGCCGACGCGCTCGACATCGAGCCGATCCCCCTCCTGATCATCGAGGTGATCGCCTCCAACATCGGCGGCACGGCGACGCTGATCGGCGACCCGCCGAACATCATCATCGCCGGCGCGACGGGGCTCAGCTTCAACTCCTTCATCGTCAACCTGGCGCCGATCGTCGTCGTCACCTTCGCCGCGGTGATCCCGCTGCTCTACCTCTTCTTCCGCAAGCCGCTGCACGTCGAGGAGAAGGACCGGCGGGCGGTGATGGAGCTGAACGCGCTCGCCTCGATCCGCGACTCGGCCGAGCTGCGTCGCACCGGCCCGGTGCTGATCCTGACCGTGCTCGGCTTCTTCGCCCACCAGACGCTGCACATCGAGCCGGCGACGGTGGCTCTGACCGGCGCCTCGGTCGGCCTGCTGGTGACGAGGATCGACCTCGAGGAGGCTCTCTCCCACATCGAGTGGACGACGCTCTTCTTCTTCGCCGCGCTGTTCGTGATGGTCGGCGCGCTGGAGGCGACCGGGGCGATCGGCCACGTCACCGAGGCGGTCAAGGACGTCACCGGCGGCGAGCGCACGGCCGAGCTGCTCGGCATCGTCTGGGTGGCGGCGCTGGGCTCGGCGGTGGTCGACAACATCCCCTTCACCACGGCGATGATCCCGGTCGTGCGCGAGCTGCAGGAAGCCGGCGGCGCCGGCGGCGACGACGCCTACTGGTGGTCGCTGGCGCTGGGCGCCTGCTTCGGCGGCAACGCGACGATGATCGCCGCCGCCGCCAACGTCGCCGCGGCCGGCCTGGCCGAACGGGCGGGGACGCCGATCGGCTTCGTCCGCTTCCTCAAGATCGGCCTGCCTGCGACGATCCTCTCGATCGCCCTTGCGTCCGCTTACATCGCGATCCGCTACATAGCCTTGTAAGGCGGGTAGCGGAGAATGGAGGAGAGATGCCGGACTCGATCGTCAAGAGAGCGCTGCGGGAGATCGAGCCGCTGGACGCCGACGAGCTGATCGGCCCGGCGGCGCGGCGGGTGATCGACGCGGGCCTGCCGGCCCTGCCGGCGGTGGAGGAGGACGGCGGGTTCGCCGGCCTCTTCGGCGAGCGGGAGTTCATGGCGGCGCTCTTCCCCGGCTACGTCGGCGAGCTCGCCTCGGCGGCGATGGTCTCGCGCTCGGTCGACGAGACGATCGAGCGGCGCTCCGACTGCGCCGAGCAGCCGATCCGCCGCTGGCTGACCACCGACCACGTCCTGGTCGAGGACGACTACTCCGACACGCAGCTGGCCGAGCTCTTCCTCCACCACCGCGTCCTGGTCGTCCCGATCGCGACCTCCGGCAGGGTCCACGCCGTCGTCACCCGCCACGACTTCTTCTGCGAGCTGGTGAAGCGGTTCGGCGTGCTGGCGGAGGACCTAGGGGATTAGCCGCCCAGCAGGTCGCGCTCGACCAGCAGCTCGGCCACTTCGACCGCGTTCGTTGCGGCGCCCTTGCGCAGGTTGTCGCCGGCGACCCAGAGGTTGAGCGTGCGCTTGGCGCCGGGGTCGCGGCGGATGCGGCCGACCAAGACGTCGTCGCGGCCGGCGGCGTCGGTCGCCAGCGGGTAGCGGGCGGCGGCGGGGTCGTCGACGACGGTGACGCCGACGGCCTCGCGCAGCAGCTCGCGGCAGTCCTCGGGCGAGAGGTCCTCGCGGGTCTGCACGTTGACCGACTCCGAGTGGCCGGTGAAGACCGGCACGCGGACGCAGGTGGCCGAGATCCCCACCCCCTCGCCGAGGCCGAGGATCTTGCGCGTCTCCGCCATCACCTTGCGCTCCTCGGTGGTGTAGTCGTCGCCGTCGGCGAACCTCTCCACCTGGGGCAGGACGTTGAAGGCGATCCGGTGGGGGTAGACCGAGGCGGGCGGATGCTCGTCGCCCTCCAGCACCAGCTTCGACTGGTGGCGCAGCTCCTCGATCGCCTTCTGGCCGGTGCCGGAGACCGCCTGGTAGCTGGAGACGACGAGCCGCTCGAGGCCGGCGGCGCGGTGGATCGGGCCGAGCGCCATCATCGCGACCATCGTCGTGCAGTTGGGGTTGGCGACGATGCCCTGGTGGGCGTCGGCGGCCTCGGAGTTGATCCCGGCGACGACCAGGGGCACGTCGTCGTGCATGCGCCAGTAGCTGGTGTTGTCGACGACGACGGCGCCGGCCTCGACCAGCTTCGGCGCCCACTCGGCGCTGACCGCGCCGCCGGCCGATGAGAGGACGAGGTCGAGGCCCTGGACCGAGTCCTCGCTCAGGGCGCGCACCTCGAGCTCTTCGTCGTCGATCTCGATCGACTTTCCCGCCGAGCGCTCGGAGGCGATCGGGACCACCTCGGCGGCGGGGAAGCGGCGCTCGGCGAGCACGCCGAGGATGGTCGAGCCGACCGCGCCGGTCGCGCCCAGCACGCCGACTCTGTACCCGTCGCCCGCCACGCTACGAGTATGACGCTCAGCCGCTGACGGCGGGGCGGTGCTTGGACCCCATCGGGTCCTCTGGGCGCACCGCGTCGGCGCCGAGGTCGAAGGCGGTGTGAAGGGCTTTCACCGCGTCGGAGACGCGGCCCGCGTCGATGACGCAGGAGATCTTGATCGGCGAGGTGGAGATCATCTCGATGTTGATCCCCTCCTCGCCGAGGACCCGGAAGACCTTCGCCGCGACGCCGGGGTGCGAGCGCATGCCGGCGCCGACGATCGAGACCTTGCCGATCCGCTCGTCGGTGACGACCCCCTGGCTGACGCCAAGCCCCTCGACCGTTTCGCCGGCGGCGGCCAGGTCGGCGCGGTCGACGGTGAAGGAGAGGTCGGCGAGCGCGTCGTCGCCGACCGGCTCGTTCTGGATGATCACGTCGACGTTGATGCTGGCCTCGGCGAGCGCGGTGAAGATCCGCCCGGCGACGCCCGGCTCGTCGCTGACCCCGGTCAGGGTCACCCGGGCCTCCCCCTCGGAGTGGGTCACGGCGGTCACGAACGGCTGCTCCACGGTCTGCTCTCCTGCCTCCTCTTCGCTGACCACGAGGGTACCGGGGCCGTCCTCGAAGCTGCTGCGGCAGTGGATGCGGACGCCGTTGTTGCGCGCGTACTCGACCGAGCGCAGCTGCAGGACCCTGGCCCCGGAGGCCGCCATCTCGAGCATCTCCTCGTAGGAGGCGCAGGGCAGCTTGCGGGCGTCGGCGACGATGCGCGGGTCGGCGCTGAAGACGCCGGCGACGTCGGTGTAGATCTCGCAGACGCGGGCGCCCAGAGCGGCGGCGAGGGCGACCGCGGTCGTGTCGGAGCCGCCGCGGCCGAGCGTGGTCACGTCGCTGCTCTCGGTCGAGACGCCCTGGAAGCCGGCGACGAGGACGATCCGGTCCTCCTCCAGCGTCTTGCGGATCCGCTCGGCGCGCACGTCGACGATCTTCGCCCTCGTATGGAAGGAGTCGGTGACGATGCCCGCCTGCGAGCCGGTCAGCGAGATCGCCTCGTGGCCCATGTCGTGGATCGCCATCGCACAGAGCGCGCAGGAGATCCGCTCGCCGGTGGAGAGCAGCATGTCCATCTCGCGCGCCACCGGCCGCTCGGAGATCTCCAGCGCCTGCGCGACCAGCTCGTCGGTCGTCTTGCCGCGGGCGGAGAGCACGGCGACGACCCGGCAGCCGCCCTCGCGCGCCGCGACGATCCGCCGCGCCGCCCGCTTGATCTCCTCGGCGCCGGCCACCGAGGTGCCGCCGAACTTCATCACCACTATGTCCGAGTCCGGTCCGCTCATCCGAGCGTCCGAGGATAGCCCCGCCCCTCGCACGAGGGTGACGAGATTCACACTTTGAGAAACGAAGCGCCGCGATAGTAGACGAGGAGCCGATGTTCGACGCGCTTGCCCGTTTCGCCGATCGCCGCGCCCGCCGGGTCGGGATCTTCGCGGTCGTCTTCTTCCTCTTCGCCGCCGCGGTCGGCGGCTCGGTCGCCGAACGGCTCGATCCCTACGGCGCCGACGATCCCGAAACCGAGGCGGTCGAAGCGCGTAAGACGCTGCAGCAGGCCGGCCACCGGGTGCCCGGCGCGATCGTCGTCGTCCGCGACGCGGACGTGAGCACGGCGGCGGGGCGCGCCAGGGTCGCCGTCCTGAGCCGCGAGCTGCGCGCCGGGGAGGACGTCGCGTCGGTCAGCGGCTATCTCGACACCCGCTCGCCCGACTTCGTCTCCCACGACGGCGACTCGACCTACCTCGCCGTCGCCCTCACCCCGATCGAGGACAAGGAATGGCAGGAAGCGGGGGCGGCGCTCGCCGAGCGCTTCGAGGGCCGGTCGGACGTGATCGTCGGCGGCCCCGCCGTCGCCCAGGAGCAGGTCAACAAGCAGGTCGAGTCGGACCTGCAGAAGGCCGAGATGCTCGCCTTCCCCCTGCTCTTCCTGCTCTCGCTGCTCTTCTTCCGCAGCCTCGTCGCGGCGCTGCTGCCGCTGATGATCGGCGCCCTGGCGATCATCGGCACCTTCCTCATCCTCCGCCTCGCCAGCGAATTCGGCTCGATCTCGATCTTCGCCCTCAACCTGACCACGGCGCTCGGCCTCGGCCTCTCGATCGACTACAGCCTCTTCGTCGTCTCCCGCTACCGCGAGGAGATCGCCAAGGACGGCCCCGGCCTGGCGGCGATGCGGCGGGTGATGGCAACCGCCGGGCGCACCGTCTTCTTCTCCTCGCTGACCGTCGCCGCGGCGCTCGCCTCGCTGCTCGTCTTCCCGCAGCGCTTCCTCTACTCGATGGGCCTCGGCGGCGCCCTGGTGGCGATCTTCGCGGCGCTGATCTCGCTGACCGTGCTGCCGGCGGTGCTGACCCTGCTCGGCGCCCGGGTCAACTCGCTGGCGCCGCGCTTCCTGCGCCGCCGCGCCGAGGCCGAGACGCAGCCCGATGAACAGGGCTTCTGGTACCGCCTCTCGCGCTTCGTCATGCGCCGCCCGGTCGGCGTCGCCACCGCCAGCGCCGCACTGCTGATCGTGATGGGCATCCCCTTCCTGGGGATCAAGTTCGACACGGTCGACCCGAAAGTGCTGCCCGAGTCGGCCGGCGCCCGCCAGGCCTACGACGTCGTCAGCGAGGAGTTTCCGCCCTACCGCGAGACGCCGATCTGGCTGGCGGTGCGGGGCGGCGATCCGCAGTCGCTGGCGGCGCTGCGCCGCCAGGTGCAGGAGACCGAAGGGGTGGCGGCGGCGCTGCCGCCGCAGCAGCTGGCCGGCGAGCTGAGCGTGATCCGGGCGGTCTCCGCCAGCCCGTTCGTCTCCGAGCGCAGCCAGGCGACGGTGGAGCGGGTGCGCGAGCTGGAGCTACCCGGCGGCCAGGTGCAGGTCGCCGGCGCCACCGCCGACTTCCTCGACTTCCAGGACAGCCTCGCCCGCCACGCGCCGCCGGCGCTGGCGATCGTGATCGTCTCCACCCTGGTCATCCTCTTCCTGATGACCGGCTCGGTGGTGCTGCCGGTCAAGTCGCTGATCATGAGCTTCCTCAACCTCATCGCCGTCTTCGGCCTGCTGGTCTTCGTCTTCCAGGACGGTCGCCTCGAAGGCCTGCTCGACTACACCAGCACCGGCGGGATCGAGCAGACGATGCCGATCCTGCTCTTCGCCGTCGCCTTCGGCCTCTCCACCGATTACGCGGTCTTCCTGCTCTCGCGGATCAAGGAGGCGCGCGACAACGGCGCCTCGGAGTCGGAGTGCGTGGCGATCGGGCTGGAGCGGACCGGGCGGATCGTGACGGCGGCGGCGCTGCTGTTCGCGGTCGCGCTCGGCGCCTTCGCCACCTCCGAGATCCTCTTCATCAAGGAGAACGGAGTCGGCACGGCGCTCGCCGTCTTGATCGACGCCAGTATCGTCCGCGCCCTTCTCGTGCCCTCGCTGATGGAGCTGCTCGGCAAGTGGAACTGGTGGGCGCCCGCCCCCCTGCGCCGCCTGCACGACCGCTTCGGCGTCAGCGAGACGATCACGCCAGAGCCTGAGGCGACCTGACCAAGCAGATCAAGGACGCAGGTCGCGTGGCGTGCTCTGCACGCGAGCGACCGAGGACGCCGATATGCGCCGGTCAGGTCGCCTCAGGCGAATGCCTGGCTGGCGCGGCGGCGTAGATCGGCGTTGAGCATCCCGGTCACTTCGCTGGGACGCTCGCCGGCGGAGGGGATCGCGTCGCCGATCAGCCCGGCGGCGCGGAAGCCGTAGAGGGGGGCGTCGTAGCCGGCGTCGCGGATCCTGCGCACCAGCTGCACGGCCGAGGGCGTGTCGGCGCCGGGGCCGCAGAGGACGATCGCGGTCGGTTCGAGCGCCCCGAGGGCGCGCTCCATCCGCTCCTCGCCGAGCTCGTCGGAGAGCATCAATACGCGGAAGCCGGCGCGGCGCAGGGCCAGGTCGAGCGCTTGGGCGTGGACCGCCTCGGCTTCGGAGCCGCGGCTCGAGTCGAGCAGCAGGATGCCGGCGGGGCGCGAAGCGGTCGAGGCGAGGCGGCGGGCGCCGTGCAGCCAGCCGGCCGCCCAGCGGGCGGCGAACTCGAGCTCGGCGGGGCGCTCGGGGTCGGCGGCCAGCTCGTCGACCGCCGGCAGCAGCAGCTCCTCGACGGTCCGCTCCAGCGGTCGGATCGCCAGGCTCTCCTCGACCGCGCGGTCGGCGGAGTTCTCGTCGAAGCTCAGGAAGGCGGCGAGCAGGTTGCCACCGCTGGCCGGCGCTTCCTGGCGCTGGCGCGCCAGCTGGATCGCCGAAGAGATGTTGCCGGTCTCGGCGAGCGCGTCGCGCAGCGTCTGCAGCTCGACCAGCTCGTAGTTGCGGTGGTTGCCGGGCGTGCGCTTCGGCACCGGGTAGCCGTAGCGGCGCTCCCAGCTGCGCAGGGTGTTGGGGCTGACCCCCAGAACTTCGGCCGCTGCGTTGGTTCTTATCCCCGGCATGCGCAGCATTCTGCCACCCGTATTCGAGGTTTACACCAGTTATGGACAGATTTCCGGAATCTGTCAGCGATCTTGCATGGAGGTCAGCGCGCCAACGCCGACCGGCTGGCTGACCGAGCGGGCGCGCCACATCGCCTCGTCGGCCTTGTGCAGCAGCTCCTCGGCGTCGGTGCCGTGCTCGGGGGCGGCGACGACGCCGGCCGCGATGCCGATCTTCAGGCCGCCCGCCGCCTCCAGCTCGTCGAGCTGGCGCAGCAGCCGCTCCGCCATCTGCACCCCGCCGACCGTGGTCTGGCCGGGGGCGAGCACGCAGAGCGCGTCCTCCTCGAGCCGGAAGGTCTCGTCGACCAGGCGGACGCTGTCGCTCAGCGCCGCGCCGACCACCGCCAGCGCGGTCTCGCGGCTGCCCCCGCCGTCGCCGTCGACGCGCGCGCCGGGGCCCTCGACGTCGAAGACCACCAGGGCGAACGGCTGCTCGTAGCGCCGCCGGCACTCGAGCAGCTGGTCGAGGCGGCGACGCATCTGGCCGGGGCGGAAGAGGCTCGGGTGGCGCCCCTCGACCTCGACCTCGTCGGCAGGAAGGCTCGCCTGCCGCTCGGCGAGCGTGCCGATCGCGGTCGCGGTGACCGAGCCGAACTCCTCGGCGAGCCGCTGCGCCGCCGAGGCGAAGAGGGCCGCGTCGCTCCCCGCCATCTCTTCGTGCAGCTTGCCCAGCAACGACGCCTGCAGCGCCGACACCTCACGGGCCAGCTTGCCGGCGCCCGAGCCCGGCCGAGTGGGGGTCTGCGTCGCCACACCGAGACCTTGGCGAAGCGGGCGGACGCAAGAGTGAGAAATTTCCGCAATTTGCGGTTTGACAATCGTCCAGGGTCCGAATTGCCGACCGTCGTTCTCAGTCGAGCGCGCGGCGGCCGGCGAAAGCCTGGCCGAGGGTGACCTCGTCGGCGTGCTCGAGGTCGGCGCCGATCGGCAGGCCGCTGGCGAGGCGGGTGACGCTGACCCGGCCGCGCAGCCGCTCGGCGATGTGCAGCGCGGTCGCCTCGCCGGTCGTGGTCGGGTTGGTGGCGAGGACGACCTCGCGCACCTCCCCCTCCTCCACGCGGCGCAGCAGCTCGGCGATCTTCAGGTCGCCGGCGTCGACCCCGTCGATCGGCGAGAGGGCGCCGCCGAGCACGTGGTAGAGGCCGCGGTACTCGTGGGTGCGCTCGATCGGGATCACGTCGGCGGGCTCCTCGACCACGCAGATCGTCCCCTGGTCGCGGCCGGCGTCGGCGCAGATCCGGCAGACCGGGCCCTCGGAGAGGTTGAAGCAGCGCTCGCAGAGGCCGATCTTCTCCTTCACCTCGCGGATCGCCGCGGCGAGCGCCGTCGCCTCCTCGTCGGGGGCGCGGAGGATGTGGAAGGCGAGGCGCTGGGCGGTGCGCCGGCCGATCCCCGGCAGCCGCGCGAGCTCGGCGACCAAGCGGGAGAGCGGTGCCGGCCCCTCGCTCACATTCCGGGCAGGCCCATGCCGCCCATGCCTCCCGTGATCCCACCCATCTTCGAGCCGGCGAGGTCTTGGGCGGCGCGCAGTGCCTCGTTGACCGCGGCTTGGACCATCTCGGCGAGCATCTCCGCCTCCTCGGGGTCGATCGCCTCGGGGTCGATCGCAATCTCGCGCAGGATCAGGTCGCCGCCCATCGTCACCTTGACCATGCCGCCGCCGGCGCTCGCCTCGACCGTCTCCTGCTTGAGCTGCTCCTGCGCCTGCTCCATCTGCTGCTGCATCTGCTGCGCCTGTTTCATCAGGGCGTTCACGTCGAAGCCTCCCGGGCCTCCCCTAGCCATCGCTCGCGACCTCCTCGGCGTCGAACTCGCTCTTCAGTTTCGCCACAAGCTCATCATGGTCGATCCCCGCCTCGGTCGATGCGCCCTCCTCGGCCGCGCCGCCGTCGTCGAGCAGGACGTAGACCGGTCGCACTCGCTCGCCAAGCACCGCCTCCAGGGCACCGGCCAGGAGCTCGCGACGCTCGGGCGACTCGGCCTTGCGTTTGTTGAAGGTCTTGTCGGCGGGAAAGCCGATTTGCAGCTCCTCCCCCTCCAGGCTGACGGGCCGCGCTCCCTCGAAGGTCGCCGCCAGCGCTGGCGCGGTCTCCATCAAGCGCTCCAGGACGGCTGGCCACACGCGAGAAATCTGCTCCGTATCCAGATCGCCTCGGCCCGGGGGTGGCGTGGGGGTGGGGTCCTCGCCCGCAGCCTGCGAGGACGAGGGCTCCTCCCCCGCGACAGGACCCGCGGCCGGAGGGCTTCCCATCCCTCCTCGCTCGAGTCTCTCGATGCGCCGCAGCAGACCCTCCGTAGATGGATCGAGGTCGGGGCGGGCGGCTTTGAGCAGGGCGATCTCGACGGCCATGCGGGCGTCGTCGCCCTCGCGCACGGCGGTGAGGGCGTTGGCCAGCTCGTCGATCGTGCGGACGAGGGTGGCGGCGCCGATCGCCTCCGCCTGGGCGGCGAGGCGTCCTTGGTCGGTGGCGGTGACGACGAAGGTGTTGGGAACTTCGCCGACCGTCTGGGTGACGAGCAGGTGGCGCAGGTGGGCGAGCAGGTCGCGGGCGAACTGGGCGGGGTCGCGGCCGGAGCGGGCCATCTCCTCGACCCCGAGCAGGACCGCCTTGGGGTCCGCGGCGATCACCGCGTCGACCGCGCCGAAGAGCAGCTCGGCGTCGGCGGCGCCGAGCAGCTGCAGGACGTCGTCGAGCTTCACCTGGTTGCCGCCGAAGGCGACCAGCTGGTCGAGCGTGCCGAGCGCGTCGCGGAAGCTGCCCGAGGCGGCGCGGGCGATCGTCGCCCCGGCGGCCTCCTCGACCTCGATCCCCTCCGCGGCGGCGACCCGCGACACGACCTCGGAGATCTGCTCCAGCGAGGGGCGCTGGAAGTCGAAGCGCTGGCAGCGGTCGGCGATCGTCGCCATCACCTTGTGCGCCTCGGTCGTCGCCAGGACGAAGACCGTGTTCGGCGGCGGCTCCTCCAGCGTCTTCAGGAAAGCGTTCCACGCCTCCTTGGTCAGCATGTGCGCCTCGTCGAGGATGTAGACCTTCCAGCGGCCGCCGGCCGGGGCGTAGGCAACCCGCTCGCGCAGCTCGCGCACGTCGTCGACCGAGCGGTTGGAGGCGGCGTCCATCTCGATCACGTCGATCGAGGTGCCGGCGGCGATCGTCAGGCAGGACTCGCACTCCCCGCAGGGGGCGACGGTCGGCCCGCCGCGCTCGCAGTTGAGCGAGCGGGCGAGGATCTTCGCCATCGAGGTCTTGCCGGTGCCGCGTGAGCCGACGAAGAGGTAGGCGTGGTGGACCTTGCCCCCCTCGACCGCGTTGCGCAGCGTGCGGACGACGTGCTGCTGGCCGACCACCTCCTCGAAGGTTCCGGGGCGGTGACGGCGGTAGAGGGAGGTCGAGTCGGGGGACGTCGGCACTCCGGCCAGTGTATCTGCGCCGATACCGTGCGCCGATGCGCTCGGCGGCCCGCAGCCTGCTCGCTCCGCTCGCCTGGGTCGCCGCGGTCGCGGCGCTCCTGCTGCTGCTCTTGCCGCTCGGCTTCCCCAACTACGACACGATCTACTCGCTGCTCTGGGGCCGCGAACTGGCGGAGGGGCACAGCCCCTACCGCGATGCCGTCCTCGCTCCCACGCCACATCCCCTGTCGGAGCTCTTCGGCCTGGTGACGAGCCCGCTCGGCGAGGGCGCCGTCGACCTGACCATGGTCGTCGCCTACGCCTCGCTCGGCATGGTCGGCTACCTCGTCTACCGGCTCGGCTCGCTCTGGTTCGACCGCCCGATCGGCGCCGTCGCGGCGCTGATCGTCCTCACCCGCGCCCCCTACCTGTCCAACGGCCTGCGCGCCTACATCGACATCCCCTACATCGCCCTCGTCCTCGCCGCGCTGGTAATAGAGACCAAGCGCCCCCGGGCCGGCTGGCCGGTCCTAGCCCTCCTCGCCCTGGCCGGCCTCCTCCGCCCCGAGGCCTGGCTCTTCTCGCTCGCCTATCTCAGCTACCTCTTTCTCGGCGTCGGGCGGCCGGCGCGCGGGTTCGGAGTTAAGGCAGTGGGCATCTCCCGCGAACCGGCGGATGCGCCACACGAAGGGGAGGCGGGGGTGCCCCTCGAACCGGCGGATACTCAAAACGGCGGTCTAATCAGACCGCCGTTTGTCGGGGCGAGGGGCACCCCCGCCTCCCCGACCCTGATCGCCTTGGCCCTGGCGTTCGCCGGGCCGGTGCTCTGGGCGCTGTTCGACTGGATCACGGCCGGCAGCCCCACCTACTCGCTGACCGGCACCCGCGAGACCGTCGAGACCCTGGAGCGCCAGACCGGCCTCGTCGACCTGGTGCTCTACGGCCCGCGCCGCCTCGGCGAGGTGCTGCAGTGGCCGGGCATGGTGGGTGCTGCGGGCGGGGTTCTCGCCGGCGTCGCCATCGTCTTCTCCCGCCGCCGCGGATTGCAGCTTTCGCCCCCCTATAGCGTGGAAAAGACTGCGATCGGCCTGGTGGCGGTGGCGCTGGCGCTGGGCGCCTTCGCCCTGCTCGCCATCGCCGGCCTGGCGATCATCCCCCGCTACACGATGCTCGCCGCGGCGATCCTCGCCGTCTTCGCCGCCCTCGCCCTGCTCGGCTGGCGCCTGCTGGCGGCGGACCACGCGTGGCGCCGACCCTGGCAGGCCTTCGCCGTCGTCGTCGCGCTGATGTTCGTCATCTGGGGGCCGAACCAGCACGACCTCCTCTCGCGAGTCGACGTCGACCTGACCAACCAGGGCGAGATCGAGGCCGACCTGCACGACCTCGCCGACTCCGGCGCCTTCCAGTACGTGTCCGGGGCGGGCTCCCGGCCGCCCTGCCTGCCGATCTCCGTCCCCAACCACCGCGCCGTCCCCCGCCTCGCCTTCGACCTCGACCTGCAGCCCTCGCGGATCGTCAGCGCCTCCCAGCAACGCCAGCCGCGGCGCGGCTACTTCCTCGACCCGGCGAGCCCATTCGTCGTCCACAACTTCGTCCTCGACCCCAACGACCCGGCCCGCCTCGCCACCCCCGTCCCGCCCGGCTTCCGCCGCGTCGCCGGCAACGACTCCTGGGTCCTCTACCGCCGCTGCTGAGGGGCGATCGCCGCCGCCCGCGCCGTGCAAGCATCTAACCCGATGAGTTCCACCCTCGAGCGAGGTCGTTAGGGCAATGGCGGCGATAGAACTGCGCGGTGTGGTCAAGCGCTTCGGCCCGATCACGGCGGTGGACGGGCTCGACCTCGACGTGCCGGAGGGCATCTGCCTCGGCCTGCTCGGTCCCAACGGGGCAGGCAAGTCGACGACGATGCGGCTGCTCACGGGACAGGCGTTGCCCGATGCCGGCGAGCTGCGGGCGCTGGGACACGAGCTGCCCGCCGACGCCAAGGCGGCGCGCGCCGAGATGGGCGTCGTGCCGCAGCTCGACAACCTCGACGTCGACGTCACCGTCGAGGACAACCTGGCCGTCTTCGCCCGCCTCTACCGGGTGCCCGACGTGGGCGCCGCGGTCGACCGGGCGCTCGACCTGGCCCGCCTGCGCGAGCGCCGCCGCGACGCAGTCGACGAGCTCTCGGGCGGGATGCGGCGGCGCCTCCTGCTGGCGCGCGGCCTCGTGCACGAGCCGCGCCTGATCCTTCTCGACGAGCCGACGGTCGGCCTCGACCCGCAGATCCGCACCGAGCTGTGGACGCTGATCGGCAACCTGCGCTCGCGCGGCACGACGATCCTGATGTCGACCCACTACATCGAGGAGGCCGAGCGGCTGGCCGACGAAGTCGCGCTGATGGCGAACGGCAAGATCATCAGCCGCGGTCGGCCGGCGGAGCTGATCGCCGAGCACGCGGGGCGGCAGACGGCCGAAGTTTACGCACCGCCCGAGCGCCTCGCCGAGGCGCGCCTCGAGGCCGAGGCGGCGGGTCTGCGGGTGCGGCCCGCCGGCCCGGCGATCGCGATCGTCGGCTCCGAGCGCGCCAACGGCGCCGGCGTGCCCGAGGAGGCCGTGGTCCGCGCCGCCTCGCTCGAGGACGTGTTCGTTCTCCTCACCGGCGAGGAGGCGGAGTAGTGAGCACCGAGGCACGCACCGCCCTGCGTCGACTCGAACCGGCGGCGATCGGCGGCGTGATGAGCCGCGAGCTGGCCAACTTCCGCACCTACTGGCGCGGCACGACCTTCTCCAGCGTGCTCGAACCGATCGTCTACCTGCTGGCGTTCGGTTTGGGCCTCAGCGCCACCCTGGTCGACGAAGTCGCCGGCATCCCCTACGTGCAGTACGTCGGCACCGGCATGGTCGCCACCGCGGTGATCTTCTCCAGCGCCCTGCCGGCGATGTTCGGAACCTTCGTCAAGCACCGCTTCCAGAACACCTACGACGCGATCCTCGCCGCGCCGGTCGACGTCGAGGAGCTGGTCACGGCGGAGATTCTGTGGATCGGGGTGCGGGCCAGCGTCTACGGCTGCGTGCCGCTGCTGGTCACGATCGCCTTCGGCCTCGACCCGGCCTGGGGGATGCTGCTGGTCCCCTTCTTCTGCTTCGCCACGGCGCTCGGCTTCGCCGGCTTCGGCGTCGCGATGGCGGCGACCGTGGCGAAGATCGACCAGTTCAACTACGTCACGGCGCTCTTCGTCACGCCGCTCTTCCTCGTCTCCGGCGCCTTCTTCCCGATCTCCGGCCTGCCTGAGGGCTTCCAGGTGCTGGCCCAGCTCAACCCCCTGCACCAGCTGGTCGAGCTGGTGCGCGGCTCGGCCTTCGGCTTCGAGGCGATCGACCTCGTCCGCTTCGCCTCGCTCGCCGCCTTCGCGGTGGTCCTGTGGCGGATAGCGATCGACCGCATGGAGCGTCGCCTGATCGATTGAGCCCGCCAGGGGGCGAAAAACGGACCGTGCACCCGTCCCTCGAAGCGAGGCCCCCGGGCGTGTCCGTCGCGGTTGGCTCGGGTCGGGCTCGCCTGCGGCACCCGCGGCATCCGCTTAAGGCTGCTTCCTTCCGGACCTGACCTGGTTCGCGTGCCCACGTCGCGCAGGACCCGGCCGTCAACGCCGCCCGCGGCGAACCGACCCCGAAAGCCGGCCCCTCAGAACGGTATTCGGCCCCGCTAGAGCGGATTGCGGGTTACAGGGCACCGCTGATTCCCCGCCTAGCACGGTCCACGTCCAATCCTACCCGCCCTGGCACGTCCCCGGCATAGGATCGTCCGGCCGTGATCGAAGTCGACAGCGAGTCCTTCTTCGTCATCGTCACGATCGCCGCCCTTGCTGCGGTGACCGTGGCGGTGGTGCCCCGCCGGCTGGCGCCGCCGGTCGTCGTGCTGGAGCTCTTTCTCGGCATCCTCGTCGGCCCCGAGGTCCTCGACCTCGCCGAAAGCGACGAATTCATCGAGTTCTTCTCCAACCTCGGCCTCGGCATGCTCTTCTTCTTCGCCGGCTACGAGATCGACTTCGAGCGGGTCAAGGGCCGGCCGCTGCGGCTCGGCGGCTACGGCTGGCTGCTCTCGATCGGGCTCGCCTACGCGATCGGCGGCGTCCTCGTCGCGCTCGGGGTCGTCGACTCCGCCCTCTACGTAGGCTCGGCGATGGCGACGACGGCGATCGGCACGCTGATCCCGATCCTGCGCGACAGCGGCGAGCTGCGCACCCGCTTCGGCACTTACCTGCTGGCCGCCGGCGGGGTGGGCGAGTTCGGGCCGATCATGCTGATCACCCTCTTCCTCTCGACCGAGAAACCGGCCCACGAGGCGACGATCCTGATCGCCTTCGTGCTGATCGCGATCGCCTTGGCGCTGGTCTCGGTGCGTCTCGCCTGGCGCGGCTGGGAGGCGCTGGAGCGCAGCTTCGAGGCAAGCAGCCAGCTGGCCGTGCGGATCACCGTCGTGCTGATCTTCGGCCTGGTGCTGCTCGCCGGCCGGCTCGGCCTCGACGTGCTGCTCGGCGGCTTCGTTGCCGGGATGATCGTGCGACTGGCGCTGAAGGGGCGCGAGCGGCAGGTCTTCGAGTCGAAGCTGACCGCGGTCGGCTTCGGCTTCTTCGTCCCCTTCTTCTTCATCACCAGCGGCATCGAGTTCGACATCGACTCGCTCGGCTCCGCGGAAGCGCTGGCCAAGCTGGCGCTCTTCCTCGGCCTCTTCCTCCTGATCCGCGGCCTACCGGCGATGCTGCTCTACCGCGGCGTGCTCCAGGCCCGCCAGCGCGGCGCCCTCGCCTTCTACTCGGCGACCGAGCTCCCCCTGGTCGTCGCAATCACCACCCTGGCGATCGAGGTCGGCCGCATGGAGAGCTCGACCGCCGCCGGCCTGGTCGGCGCCGCGATGCTCTCCACCCTGATCTTCCCCTTCGCCGGCCTCGCCCTCCAGCGCCGCGCCATCGCCGCCGACGAGACCGGCCCACCCCCCGCCGCGTCGTATGATCGTCCCACCCAGGGCGCGTAGCTCAGTGGGAGAGCGCTCGCCTCACACGCGAGAGGTCGCTGGTTCGACCCCAGCCGCGCCCATTTCAAAATACGTACGGAAACTTGTACATATTCTGCTACGATGGCGTGGTGGCCGCTCGACCGACAGTCGTTCCAAGCGCCGAGGCGAGGGACCATCTCGCCAGTTATCTGAGGCTCTTTCGCGAAAAGGGCAGGCAGGCAGATCCGGTCGTCTTTGGCTCTCATAGAAAGCCGGAGGGCGTCATCTTGTCCTACGAGCGATACGAGTGGCAAACGCAAATCCTGGACGAGCTGGTGGCCTCTGAGGAGGTTCGCGAGGCCCTCGCCGAGGACACCGGAAAGCGGGTGGAGTTGGCCGACATCGCTCGTGAGGCGGGCTTCGATCCGACGGAGTTCGGCCTGTAGGTAGCGCGGCTCCCGGTCGAGTTCTTCGACCCCACCGCCAAGCAGCAGCTTCTCGATCTTCCTTCCGTGGAACTGAAGCGCCGGGCGCTCGAACTGCTCGGACGCGACTAACCCTGGCTATCCCTCGCCATCGGTGGGCAGACGGCCAAAGTGCTTGTCGAACTCCTCGGGCGACATGCGCTTGCCGGCGCGGAAACGTGTGTACACTTGCCACATGACTACGGCCAAGACGGCGCGGGTCCATCTGCGTATCGCCGCCGAAGACAAGGAGTTGTTCGAGCGAGCCGGGTCTCTGCATGAGGAGTCCTTGACCGAATTCCTTGTCGAGAGCGGCCGCGAGCGCGCGGAGCGACTGCTGGCCGATCGCACGCACTTTGCCCTAGGCGACGCTGACTGGCGAGCGTTTACCGCGGCGCTTGATCGCCCCGCCGAGGCTCGCCCGGAGCTGGCAAGACTGTTCGCTCGTCCTCGCCCTGAGTAGGGCGAAGCGTGACGCGCTTCAGCGACCCCGAGCCGCTGGCGCCGGATCACCCGCTGAGTGGCTTCGATTGCGGGGTAGACTCGTTGAACGCCTGGCTGCCCAAGCACGCCCGCGCCGCTGCCGCTTCTGGCTCGGCCCGGACCTATGTCATCGAAGACGCCGAGCAGGGTCGGGTGGCCGGCTACCATGCCCTCTGCGCGGCGTCGGTGAGCCGACGCGAGGCAAGTCCCCGGACGCGCCGCGGGATGCCACGCCATCCGATCCCGGCGGTCCTACTGGCTCGGTTGGCTGTCGATCGCAGCGTCCAAGGTCACGGTCTCGGAGGATTCCTGCTGCGCGACGCGATGGCCCGTACCCTCACGGCGGCGGCAGAGCTTGGGATTCGCGTCATGCTCGTGCACGCGCTCAACGAATCGGCCCGAGACTTCTACGTGCACCACGGCTTCGAACCGTCGCGGACCGACCCCTTGAACCTCCAGTTGCTGGTCAAGGACATCGGTGCCTCCATCGGAGGGGAGGGCTGACACACCCACCTCCCGGTCGAGTTCTCGGCTCTCGGCTACTGCTGCTCGAGCACCGAGAGGATGTTGCCGGCGGGGTCGCGGAACCAGGCGATGCGGGGGCCGTTGCCGTAGGTGACGCGGTTCTCGTCCTGCTCGAAGCCCTCTACGCGCTCGAAGGAGACGCCGCGGGCGGCCAGGTCGTCGACGACGCTGTCGATGTCGGTGACCTCGAAGTTGAGCACCGTGTAGGTGGCGGGCGCGAAGTCGGGTTTCCGGTAGACGAAGGTGTCGCGGCCGCCGGCCAGCTTGAGCATCAGCAACCCGTGCTCCTCGTCGAGCACCTCCACCTCCAGCCCGAGTGTCTCTTCGTAGAAGCCCTTTGCCGCCTCGACGTCGTCGACGGCAAAGCTGTTGAAGGCTTTCGTCTCGGCAAGCATCTGCGATCTCCTTTCCCCGCCGATCCCGCCTCGACCGACTTTAGCGCGGCGCGAGCTCGGGAATGAAGCGATCGATGTGCCGGGCGATCGTCCTGCGCACCCACTCCTGCGTCTCGGCGTCGGCCATCCGGTAGCGGCCGAGCAGCATCTTCTGGTCGTCGAGCGGCAGGCCGGCGATCTCCCAGCGCACCGCGAGGCGCTCGAAGAGCAGCTCGGCGCGGCGCCGCCAGGCGTCCTCCTGCGAGGCCGCGGCGCTAGCCGGGCCCTCGTTCAGCTTCTCGATCGTTCCCGCGCTCAGCGACTCGCGCAGGGTGAGGACGTTGCCCTCGGGGTCCGAATAGTCGACGGTCGGCGCCTTCGCCCGCGGCCGCCGCTGCTGCTTGCGTCGCTTCGCCATGCCTCGAGTCTGCCAGGCCGCCGCGCGGCCCTCAATCGTCTTCGACCGCCGGGCGGCGCCGCGCCCGCTTGCGCTCGCCGGCCCGGCGCTTCCGCTCGACCCGGCGCGCCCGCGCCGCCCGGGTCGGCTTGGTCGGCCGGCGGCGCCGCGGCACCCGCAGGCCGGCGGCGATCTTCTCCGCCAGCCGCTGCAACGCCAGCTCCCGGTTGCGCGCCTGGCCGCGCGCCTCCTGGGCGACGGCGGTGACGACCGGGCCGGCCCGCTCGCGCAGGCGCGCCCGCTGCCCTTCGTCGAGCGCCGCCGAGGCCTCCACGTCGAAGACGGCCTCGACCCGCGACGCGGTCACGTTGGCGTGCTGGCCGCCGGGGCCGGAGGAGCGGCTGGTGCGCAGCTCGATCTCGGACAGCGGGATCGAGAGCCGCTCGTCGATTCTCAGAACCTCGGCCACGCGCCCAGCGTCAGGCGAGAGCGTCGATCTTCGCCGCCAGCTCGAAGTCGGCCGCGGTGATGCCGCCCTCGGAGTGGGTCGCGATCGAGACCGTCACCGTGTCCCAGGAGATCTCCAGGTCGGGGTGGTGGTTCATCGCCTCGGCCGGCTCGACCAGCGAGTCGACGAAGTTGACCGAGCCGACGAAGTCGCCGCGACTGAAGCTCTTGGCGATCGCGTCGCCCTTGCGCTCCCAGCCCGGATGCTCGGCCAGCCGCGCCTCGATCTCGGAATCGCTCAACAGTGCCATCGTCCCTATGCTGCCACAAGGCGGCCGACTTGAAACACGGGTGGCCTCAGCCGCCGATCGGCGCGCGCGGGTTGGCGCCGTAGAAGATCAGCGTGCCGAGCATGCCGACGATGTGGACCATGATGATGTTGACGACCATCGATTTGGCCGTCGCGGTCCCCACCCCGACCGGCCCGCCGCTCGCCGTGTAGCCGTAGTAGCAGCCGACGAGCACGATGCCGGTTGCCATCACCATGCCCTTGATCAGGCTGAAGATCACGTCGACGTAGTCCTGGAACTGCCAGAAGATCAGCAGGTAACCGCCCGAGGAGACGTCGCCGATCTGCTCGACGACAGCGATGTAGCTGGCGAAGTAGACCACCCCGACCCCGATCAGGAAGATGACCGGCAGGGCGATCCACGCCCCGAGCAGGCGGGTCGCGGCGAGGAAGGTCACCGGCGGTATGCCCATCACCTCCAGCGCGTCGATCTCGTCGGAGATCCGCATCGCCCCCAGCTCGGCGACGATCCCGGTGCCGACCTTGGCCGAGAGGATGTAGCCGAAGGCGTAGGGCAAGCCCTCGCGCAGGTCGCAGTACGCCGAGAACAAGCCGGCGTAGCTGGGGGCGCCATAGGCACGCAGGGCGTAGGCGCCTATCACCCCGCAATTGAGCCCGAGGAGAAAGACAAAGGCCCAGATGATCAGCGCCGAGCCGAGGATCAGGATCCCCGCCTGACGCAGGCTCTCACCGAAGAACTGGAAGACGCGACCGGAATAGACGAGGCCGGCGACCCGCGAGCCGAAGCGGGCGATCTCGCCGAAGGCGTCGAGCCAGCCGCGCGGTAGGTCGAGCCAGCCGGTCACCGGATCGTCTGCAGTTCCGGGTTGGACGCGAGCAGGACCGCGGTGAAGACGTAGAGGAAGAAGAAGACCCCCATGAAGGCGATCACCACCGCCTGGTTGACGGCGCGACCGACTCCGGCGGGACCACCGGAAGCGGTCATTCCCTTGTAGCAGCAGACGACGGCGATGATGCCGCCGAACAGCGTGCACATCAAGACCGAGCCCCACAGGTCGGCGACCAGGGCGTTGGTGAAGAGCGTTGCCCAAAAGCCGCCGAGTGGCTCGCCATAGAGGAGCGAGGTGGCGATGCCGGCGGTGAGGCCAAAGACGATCGCGAAGATGTCGAGCAGCCCGGTGATGACTATCAGGGCAAGGAAGCGCGGCACGACCAGGTTCTTGATCGGGTCGACGCCGAGCACCTGTAGGGCGTCGAGCTCCTCGCGGATCTTGCGGGCGCCGAGGTCGGCGGTGATCGCCGTGCCGGCGACGCCGGCGACGACCGCCGCGGTGACGATCGGCCCGATGAAGCGGACGGCGGTGACGACGAAGAAGCCGCCCAGCCGGTCGAGGTTGCCGAAGATGTCGAGGATCCCGGCGGCCTGCAGCCCCGGCGCGCCGAGGCAGAGGGCGAAGGTCGAGATCGTCATCGGGAACCAGGACAGCTTCAACACGAAGAGGAACTGGCCGACCAGCTCCTCGCCGTAGGGATAGGGCGGTCGTACCGCGGAGATCAAGGTCCGCGCCGCGAGCAGCACCATCTCCCCGACCTGCTCGAGGAACGACTTGGCGGGCAGGTATGCCCGCCCTAGAGGTCTGACTTGGGTCAGGCGCGAGCCCGTGGGTGGTGATCCAGCGCCGGCATCCGACGTCATCCGTGTGCGTGGATGACCCAAGTCAGACCTCTAAAGCCTGTGCCGCCACCAGCTCATCGCCTGCTCGAGGGGACTGGCCTCGCCGGCCCGTTCGCGGCCCAACTGCCGCGCCCGCTGCTCGGCCGCCCGCTGGGCGGCGGAGAGCTGGGCGATCAGCGTGTCGCGCGTCCGCTCCAGCTCCTCCACCCCGGCGACGTGGCCGCTGGCGCGGCGCGGCGCGGTCGGCATGTCGCGCGGCAGGTCGCGGGGGTAGGCGGCGAGCTCGGCCTCGAGCCGGGCGATCTGGCGGCGCAGCTCGTGGCGCACCTCGATCGCCTCGCTCTCCTCGGCCAGGTCGGGCAGCTCGGCGGCCTCACCGCTCGCGGCCGGCCCCGCCTCGCCCGGCATGCTCGCGCAGGCGGCGGCGACGATCGCCAGCTCGCGCGGGCTGAGGCCGGCCTCGCGGGCGCGGCGCAGCGCCTCGGTCGCGATCTCCTCCAGCTGCGCGGCCGTCTCGACCCCATCGGCGACGAAGGTGCCCTGGCCGTGACGGCTGACGACCAGGCCCTCGCGCTCGAGACCCGCGTATACGGCGCGCACGGTGTTGACGTTGACGCCCGCCCACTCGGAGAGGCGGCGGAAGCTCGGCAGGCGCTCGCCGGCGGCGAGGCGGCCGGTGGCGATCAGCGCCCGCAGCCGCCAGGTCAGCTGCAGGCCGACCGGCAGCTCGTCGCTCGGGTCGGTCGCAAAGGGATTCGCCTCGCTGGTCGCCTGCTGTGCCATCGGAACAACACAGTAGACCGTCTCACTGTGCTAGTCAAGCATCACACTTAGCCGCGCGCCACGCCCGCGACGCGAGCTGCCGCGGGCGGACCAAGCCGCAAAGGCCGCCCGTCCAGCGGCCCCCGCCGCGCGTCAGCAGCAGGCCGTAGCGGCGCCCCACCCGCTGCGGCAGCCCGCAGGCGGCGGAGGAGCGCGAGGAGCGCACCGCGAGGACGCGTCCGCGCCGGATCCCGGCCCCCCGCTTGAAAACACGGCGCACCCTGTAGCGGTAGTCGGCCTGCAGGCGGTTCCGCGGAACCACCTTAACCAGGCTGCCGACGATCGCCGCGTCCGCCTCGCGCATCGCCTTGCCCGGCGCCTGCGGCGCGCACGAGCACGCCTGGGCGCTCCCGGTGAAGACCAGGGCGCCCAGGCCGACGATTGCCGCCGCTGGTGGCAGGCGCCTCAAACCCACCCCTTCACTGTAGAGAGAAACGCCCGAATACACAAATCAGGGACGCCGTGGAATTCCGGTTTGCGGATCCACGTGCGTGGCTGGCGAGCGCCGGGCCAAGCGAGGCAAGGACGCAGGGAGTCCAGGTAGCAACGCTACCTGGGCGACCGAGGACGCAGCATCGCGCCGGCCCGCCGCCGCCAGGCGCGTGCGTGGGACGCAGACCGGGATTTCAGGGCGTCAGGACCACCTTCAGCGCTTCGCGGTTGTCGTAGAGCTCGTAGGCCTCGGACGCCTGGTCGAGCTTCATCCGGTGGGTGACGAGCGGCGCGGGGTCGAGCTTGCCGGCCTCGATCAGGCCCAGCACCCGGTCGACGTGGGCGATCACGTTGGCGAGGCCGAGGCGCAGGGTGAGGCCCTTCAGCCAGGCGAGGCCGAGCGGCGCCTCGCCCTTGCCGGCGTAGGCGCCGATGCCGGAGACGGTGCCGGCGTCGCGGGCGAGGCTGACCGCCATCGCCAGCGGCCCCGGATCGCCGACCGCGTCGACGACGACGTCGACCCCCCGGCCCTCGGTCGCGGCGCGCACGGCCGCCTTCGGGTCCTCCTCGGTGAGGTGCAGCGGCGTCGCCCCGAAGCGCTTGGCCATCGCCAGCCGCGACTCGACCGAGTCGACGGCGAAGACCCGCGCCGCGCCCGCCGCGCCCGCCGCCTGCACGGCGCAGAGCCCGACCGGGCCGAGGCCGAGCACGGCAACCGTGTCGCCGGCCCGCATCCCGGCGTGGGCGATCGCGTGGTAGCCGGTGCCCATCACGTCGCCAGCGAACAGCGCCACCTCGTCGGACATCCCCTGCGGCACGCGGCGCAGGGTCAGGTCGGCGCGCGGCACGAGCAGCTGCTCGGCCTGGGCGCCCTGCAGGTCTCCCAGGTGGGAGCCGTGGCCGAAGGTGCGGCCCCGCTCGCAGCGGTGGTAGTCGCCGCGCAGGCAGGCGGCGCAGGTCGCGCAGGCGGTGTGGAAGCAGCCGAGCACGCGGTCGCCGGCGGCGACCCGCTCGACGTCGTCGCCAGCCGCGAGCACCGTGCCGACGAACTCGTGGCCGATCGTGAACCCCGGCTCGACCGGCACGCGGCCGTGGTAGATGTGCAGGTCGGAGCCGCAGATTCCGCTCGCCTCGACCGCCACCACCGCCTCGTCGGCGCTCCCCAGCTCGGGATCCGCCTTCTCCTCGATCCGCACCTCGCCGGGCGCCTGGAAAGTGACTGCGCGCATAAGAAGAACTTATCCGCTCGTCGGGTGGGCAGCCGCTACCCGACGCTGACTCCGGGGACCTGGAAGCGGCCGGAGTCCGCGCCCGGGCTGGCGGTCTCCGCGATCCGCGCTTCCAGCGCCAGCTCACGCTCGAAGTCGGCCTCCTCGCCGTGGCGGAAGGAGACGTCGTCGCCCTCGAGCAGCTCGATGAAGATCTCGACGAAGCGCGCGTCGAGCTGCTTGCCGGCGACGCGGCGCAGCTCCTGGATCGCCTCGTAGCTGGAGGTCGGCGTGCGGTATGAGTCGCGCGCCGTCATCACGTCGTAGGTGTCGGCGACGGAGATGATCCGCGCCAGCTCGGGGATTTCCTCGCCTTCGAGGCCGCGGGGATAGCCCTTGCCGTCGATCCGCTCGTGGTGGGCGAGGATGATCTCCGCCACTGGCCCGTAGCCGTCCAGCGAGGCGACGACGCGGGCGCCCTGCTGGGGGTGACGGCGGATCAGCATCCAGTCTTCGTCGGTGAGCGGCACGTTCGCCTTGAGGATCCGGTCGGGCAGGATGAACTTGCCGATGTCGTGCAGCAGCGCGGCGATGTGGACGAGCTCCTCCTCGCGCTTGGAGATGCCGGCGCGCTGGGCGATCGCGCGCGAGTAGCGGGCGACGGCGGCGCTGTGGCGTGCAGTCATCTGGTCCCGCAGGTCGAGCGTGCGCAGCAGCGCGCTCAACATGCCGACCTGGAAGCTGGCCAGCTGCCTGGTGCGGTTCTCGAGCTCCTCGGCGCGCTGCTGGGAGAGCAGCAAGGCCCCGAGCAGGTACTGGAAGGTGATCAGGACGATGCCGAACAGGGCGACGCCGGCGATGCCGATCTCGTTGTAGATGAAGGCGACGCCGACCGTCATCAGCGCCGCCGCCAGCTCCGAGGGGAGCAGCGGGAAGAGCGCGTTGCGCACTTTGTCGACGAACGAGGCGCGCTCGAGGTAGCAGGCGTCGGCGGCGATCATCGAGAAGTTCAGCGCCAGCGCGAGCAGGAACGTGCCGAAGACGAGCACGTAGAACATCGGCTCGGAAGCCGTGATCCCGGCGCTCGTCACGACTTCGTGGAAGGCGACGCCGGAGAGCAGCGGGAAGGCGGCGTAGGTGATCGTGTTGACCAGCAGGTCGTGCGGACGGTCGCGCCAGCGCAGCCAACCGATCAGGATCGAGATCACGCCGATCACCGCCGCCGCGGTCCCGCCGAGGAAGATCATCGCCAGGACGAGCGCCAGGAAGCTGCCCGAGGTCTTCAGCCGCGAGCTGGTTTCGATCGCCGTCAGGTCGCTGAAGATCGAGAAGCAGAGCAGGATCGCGAAGAGGGCCGGATCCCAATCGGAGAGCGGCGCCCGCCAGACGGCAATGGCGACCACCGCAACCAGGCAGGCGGCGAGGAGGGCGTGATTGACTCGGGTGGGGCGCTCGGTTTGCATTTGTCGCAGGACTGGCTTTGCAGGCACGCTCTCCGCCTTAGGTGATTCCGTGGAACGCACGGATTCCCTGCGACAGGGGAGCGGGCGCTCGCGGCGAACGCCACTTGCGAAGGTCAAACTAGAGGCTCGCCGCAGCCGCGGCAAGCCATATAGACCGACTGGCCAATACCTTGCAAATTGCGGGAAACGAGACCCAGACGAAGCCGAAAACGCGAAGGGCGCCCCGCGAGCGGGACGCCCTTCGCAGAAAACGAGCCGCCGAGGCGGCGTTCGTTTCCTCAAGCTTGTGCTGTTTCTGCCTCTACTTGCGCCAACCCATTGCTGGTCCTCCTTTTGACTGAAGCCCTCAAATTGCGCACTTCGATCTGAAACTCATGCGTTACGTGGACAACTTGTAGCACAACCTGGCGGAAACTTATGCATCTGCAGCAAAACTTGTGCAGAAATGAGGTAGTACGCATGGCCAGCAATGCGTAGAGCACGCCTGAGAGACCCGTTGCGCAAACCTGCATTCCGCCGGCTGGCGATCTCCTACGCGGTCAACGAGCTCGGCGACTGGATGGGAATCGTCGCCCTCTCGGTGCTGGTCTTCGAGCTCACCGGCAGCGCCCTGGCGACGACGCTGCTCTTCCTCGGCAACTTCTTCCTGCCGGCCCTGCTGACGCCGCTGCTCGTCGCCCGGATCGAGCGGCCGCCGCCGCGCTTCGTCCTGCCGGTGCTCTACGCCGGCGAGGCGGCGGCCTTCGGCGCCCTGGCGCTGCTCGTCGACCATTTCTCGCTGGCCGCGGTCGTCGCGATTGCGGCGCTCGACGGCACCCTCGCCCTCGCCGCCCGCTCGCTGACCCGCTCGGTCGCCGCGGCGATGCTCGAGCCGCACGGCGAGCTGCGCGCCGGCAACGCGATCCTCAACGTCGCCTTCACCGGCGGCGCCGCGGTCGGCCCGGCGATCGCCGGCGCCACGGTCGCCGTCCTCGGCGTGCAGACGGCGCTGCTGCTCGACGCCGCCTCCTTCTACGCGATCGCCTGGATCCTGCTCACCGCCGGCCGTCTCCCCCGGGCCGAAGACGAGGACGAGCCCGCCCAGATGCTGCGCCGACTGCGCGCCGGGCTCTCCTACATCCGCGGCCACGCGACGCTGCGCCGCCTGCTCGCCGCGCAGAGCCTCGCCTTCGTCTTCTTCGCCGCCGTGCTGCCGATCGAGGTGATCTACGCCAAGGAGACGCTGGACGCGGGCGACGCCGGCTACGGCCTGCTGCTCGGCAGCTGGGGTGCCGGGATGGTGCTGGGCAGCGTCGTCTTCGCCGCCCTGCGGGGGGCGCCGCTGCCCCTGCTGCTGCTGTTCAGCACGCTCGGCGTCGGCGCCGGCTACCTCGGCATGGGGGTGGCGCCGACCCTGGCCGTCGCCTGCGCCGCCGCGGCGCTGGGCGGCACCGGCAACGGCGTGCAGTGGGTCTCGACGGTCAGCGCCGTGCAGGAGCTGACCGTTTCGGCGATGCAGGCCAGGGTGATCAGCGTGCTCGAGTCGCTCGGCTCGGCGATGCCGGGGGCGGGGTTCCTGCTCGGCGGGGTCATCGCGACGCTGGTCGGGCCCCGCGCCTCCTTCCTCGTCGCCGGCGCGGGCGTCGTCGTCGTCGTCCTCCTCGCGGCCCTCTTCCTCGGCAGGAATTGGCCTGCGAGCGCCGTAGAGAGTCGTCCAGGAGAGGTTGACGCCGCAACGGAGCTTATGGTGGAGTTAATTCCCGCAGAGCCCCTGCCCAGTCGAGAACGGAGGTCGTGAGATGAGGAAGCTCGGTGCGCTGCTTGCTACGACGGGGGTCTTGGCGCTTGCGCTCGGGCTCGCCTCCTGCGGAGACTCCGGCAGCGAGGAGGGCGGCACGCTCTCGGTCAGCTACGCCGCCTATCCGGAACTCGACCCGCAGCTCTCCTACACGGCCGAAGGCTGGACCTCGATCTACAACACCTACGTCCCGCTGCTCACCTACGCGCACGCCGAGGGCAGCGAGGGCAGCGAGGTGATCCCCGGCCTCGCCGAGGATCTGCCGCAGAAAAGCGAGGACGGCAAAACCTATGAGCTGACCCTGCGCGACGGGCTCAAATACTCCGACGGCCGGCCGGTCAAAGCCTCCCACTTCAAGTCGAGCGTCGAACGGATGTTCGAAGTCGAATCCGGCGCGACCCCGTTCTTCGCCGACATCGCGGGCGCCGAAGACTTCCTCGAAGAAAAAGCCGACAGCATCTCCGGCATCCGGGTCGACGACGCCAGCGGCGAGATCGCGATCGAGCTGAACGCGCCCAGCGGCACCTTCGAAAACGAGCTGGCGATGCCGTTCACCGCGCCGGTGCCGCCGGACACGCCGGCCAAAGATCAGACCCCGACCCCGCCGCCCGCCACCGGCCCCTACGAGATCGTCGAGTCGAACCCGGGTCGCGGCATCGTCTTCGAGCGCAACCCGCAGTGGGACGGCAACAACGCCGACATCCTCTCCGACCTGCCCGGTGGCCACGTCGACCGGATCGAGGTCGACATCGTCCGCAACCAGTCGACGCAGGTGAACGAAGTCGAACGAGGCGAGAAAGACTGGATGTTCGACGCGCTGCCGCCCGACCGCGTCAGCCAGGTCGAAGCGAAATACGACGGCGCCCAGTACCGCGAGGTGCCCTCGATCAACACCTACTTCTTCTGGATGAACACGACCCAGCCGCCCTTCGACGACCTCAAAGTTCGGCAGGCGGTCAACCACGCGATCGACCCGGCGGCGCTGGAACGGATCTACGCCGGCCAGCTCGACGCCGGCCAGCAGATCCTGCCGCCCGGCATGCCCGGTCATGAGGAGCTCGAGCTCTACCCGTACGACATGGCGAAAGCGAAAGCGATGCTCCGCGAAGCCAACCCGTCCGACACCGATATCACCGTCTGGACCGACAGCCTCAGCCCCAACGACGACGCCGGCGCCTACTACCAGGACGTGCTCGAGCAGCTCGGCTTCGACGTCGAGCTGAAAACCCTCGGCGACAACTACTTCTCGGTGATCTCCAACACCTCGACCCCCGATCTCGACACCGGCTGGGCCAACTGGTTCGAGGACTACCCGCACCCGAACGACTTCTTCGAGCCGATGCTCTCCGGAGAGAGCATCACGCCGACCAATAACTTCAACCTGGCGCAGATCGACGTGCCCGAGCTCAACCGCAAGATCACCGCGCTTGGCGCCGAGCAGCTCGACTCCGAGGTCGAAGCCGAATACGCCGAGCTGGACCGCGAATTCATGCAGCTGGCGCCGTGGGCGCCCTTCGGCAGCCGTACGCTAACGCTATTCGTCTCCGACCAGGTCGAATTCGACGAGGTGATCTGGAACCCGACCTTCTCGGGCGACCTGACCAGCTTCCAGCTCAAGTAACGGTGGGGCGCAGCCCCTGGTACCTCGCTTACCGGCGGCTGCGCTCCAACCGCCTCGCCCTCGCGGCGCTCGCCCTCTTCGTCGCGATCGTCCTCTTCTCGTTGGCGGCGCCGCTCTGGGCCGACCTGGTCGCCGACACCGGGCCCAACCGCACCCACACGACCGACACGGTGACGGTCGACGGCGAGCGGCGCGAAGTCGTCGCCCCCGACGGCACCCCGATCGGGCCGCTCTGGTTCGGCGCCGGCGGTCGCTTCTTCCTCGGCGCCGACGGCAACCTCGGCCGCGACGAGATGGTGCGGCTGATGTACGGCGGGCGGACCTCGCTGTTCATCGGCGTCGCCGCGGCCCTGATCACCACCGTCCTGGCCATCGTCCTCGCCCTGCTCGCCGGCTGGTTCCGCGGTTGGACGGACACGGTCATCTCACGCAGCCTCGACGTGATCTGGGCCTTCCCGGTGCTGCTGCTCGGCATCGCGCTGGGCACGGCGCTGGCCGTCGGCGGCCTCGAGATCGGCCCGCTCCACCTCTCCAGCGGCTCGATCTGGATCCCGATCCTGATCATCGGCTTCGTCCTCACGCCGTACATGGCGCGGCCGCTGCGCGGCGAGGTGCTCGCCCTGCGCGAGCAGGAGTTCGTCGAGGCGGCGGTCGCCGGCGGCGCCGGCCCGCTGCGGATCATGTTCGGCGAGCTGCTGCCCAACCTCTGGTCGACCGTCATCGTCCTCTTCACCCTCAACATCGCCAACGTGATGCTGCTCGAGGCGGGGCTCTCCTTCCTCGGCGCCGGCGTGCAGCCGCCCGGCTCCTCCTGGGGGACGATGATCTCCAACGGCGCCGAGCTGATCTACACGACGCCGCTGCTGACCATCCTGCCGGGCTCGCTGATCGTCCTCACCGTGCTCTCCCTGAACGTCTTCGGCGACGGCCTGCGCGAGGCGCTCGACCCGCGCTCGCGGGTGCGGCTCGAGGCGCACGCCGGCAGCTACGTGCCGGAGCGCGGGGCGGCCTGATGGCCCGCTTCGCCACCCGGCGCCTGCTCGAAATGCTGGCCGTGCTGTTCGCGATCTCGGTGATCGTCTTCCTGATCTTCAACGTCATCCCCAACACCAACCCGGCCGAGCGGATCGCCGGCAAGAACGCGACGCCGCAGCTGGTCGCCCAGGTGGAAGAGACCTGGGGCTTCGACGAGCCGCTGCCGGTGCAGTACCTGACGACGATGGAGCTGATCTTCAGCGGCGAGCTGATCTCCTACTCGACCCAGCTCGAGGTCGACGAGCGGATCCTCGAAGGGATCCCGGCGACCTTCTCGCTCTGCATCGGCGCGGCGGCGATCTGGCTCTTCTTCGGGGTGCTCTTCGGCTACCTCTCGGCGGTCCGGGCGGGCGGCGCGCTCGACAAGGCACTCACCGTCTTCGCCCTGATCGGGATCTCGCTGCCGGTCTTCTGGCTGGCCGCGCTGCTGCTCTACTACCTGACCTTCCAGGTCGAGCTCTTCCCCTCCGGCGGCTACGTGCCGCTGACCGAGGACCCGCTCGACTGGGCCTACCACCTGATCCTCCCGTGGACGACGCTGGCGGTGCTCTTCGTCGGCTTCTACAGCCGCGTGCTGCGCTCCAACATGCTCGACACGATGAACGAGGACTTCGTGCGGACGGCGCGGGCCAAGGGGCTGCCGGAGCGGCAGGTGCGGGTGCGCCACGTCCTGCGCAACTCGCTGATCCCGATGGTCACCCTGTTCGGGCTCGACTTCGCCGCGGTGCTGGGCGGCGGCGCGATCCTCACCGAGTACATCTTCAACCTCAACGGGGTCGGCCAGTACGCGGCCGACGCGATCGCCGAACTCGACTTCCCGCCGATCATGGGCGTCACCCTGTTCGGCGCCTTCTTCGTCGTCCTCTTCAACACGCTGATCGACATCGCCTACGCCTGGCTCGATCCGCGGATCCGGCTCGGGGAGGCATCGCGGTGAGCACTCTGCTCGAGGTCCGCGACCTGGCGGTCGGCTTCGCCACCGACGAGGGCCTGGTGCGGGCGGTCGACGGGGTGTCGTTCGAGCTGGCAGCCGGCGAGGTGCTGGCGATCGTCGGCGAGTCGGGCTCGGGCAAGAGCGTCACCGCGCAGACGATCGTCGGGCTGACCGGCGGGCCGAACGCGCGCATCGCGGGCTCGGCCAAGCTGCGCGGCGAGGAGCTGATCGGGATGTCCGAGGCGGAGCTGTGCAGGGTGCGCGGCGAGCGGATCGCGATGGTCTTCCAGGACCCGATGACCTCGCTCAACCCGGTCTACCGGGTCGGCGACCAGCTGGTCGAGGCGATCCGCGCCCACCGGGAGGGGGTCGACGGGCGGGCGGCGCGGCGGCTCGCGGTCGAGATGCTCGACTCGGTCGGCATCGCCGAACCGGAGCGGCGGGCGCGCAGCTACCCGCACGAGCTCTCGGGCGGGATGCGGCAGCGGGCGATGATCGCGATGGCGCTGGCGCTGGAGCCCGAGGTGCTGATCGCCGACGAGCCGACGACGGCGCTCGACGTGACCACCCAGGCGCAGATCCTCGAGCTGCTGGCACGGCTCAACCGCGAGCGCGACCTGGCGACGATCCTGATCACCCACGACCTGGGCGTCGTCGCCGAGGTCGCCGACCGGGTGCTGGTCATGCACGAGGGGCGGGTCGTCGAGCGGGGCTCGCTCGACGACGTCTTCTACGCGCCCAAGGACCCCTACACGCGCAAGCTGCTGGGCGCCGTGCTGCGGCTGGACCGGCCGCCCGCTCCACGCCCCCAACGCGAGCACGCGCCGCTGCTCGAGGTCAGCGGCCTGGTCAAGCACTTCCGGCGCGGGCGCGGCCTGCGGCGCGACCGCGAGGCCGAGCGCACGCGCGCCGTCGACGGGGTCAGCTTCGCGATCGAGCGCGGCGAGACGCTCGGCCTGGTGGGCGAGTCGGGCAGCGGCAAGTCGACCCTCTGCCGCGCGGTCCTGCAGCTGATCCCGCCCAGCTCCGGCTCGATCCGCTTCGAGGGGCACGAGATCGCCGGCCTCTCGCGGCGCCGGCTGCGGCCGCTGCGCAGCCAGATGCAGATGGTCTTCCAGGACCCCTTCGCCTCGCTCAACCCGCGCAAGCGGGTCGGACAGATCGTCGCCGAGCCGCTGCGCCTCCAGGGGGAGGCCTCCGGCGCCGAGCTGCGCCGCAACGCCGGCGAGCTGCTCGAGCGGGTCGGCCTGGAGGCGAGCCACTACAACCGCTACCCGCACGAGTTCTCCGGCGGGCAGCGGCAGCGGATCGGGATCGCCCGGGCGCTGGCGCTGCGGCCGAAGCTGATCGTCGCCGACGAGCCGGTCTCGGCGCTCGACGTCTCGGTCCGCACCCAGATCCTCGAGCTGCTCGCCGAGCTGCGCGACGAGCTCGGCCTCGCCTACCTCTTCGTCGCCCACGACATCGGCGTGATCCGCCACGTCTCCGACCGGATCGCGGTCATGCACGGGGGCCGCATCGTCGAGCAGGGAAGCGCCGAGCAGGTCTGCGAGCGGCCCGGCGACCCCTACACCCGCTCGCTGCTCGCCGCGGTGCCGATCCCCGACCCGCGCGAGGCGCGGGCGCGGCACACTGTCCGGCAGTGACCCTGCCGCTGAAGCCGCCGATCAAGCCGCAGCTGGCGCTGACCCGCAAGGAGCTGCCGCGCGGCGAGGAGTGGGCCTACGAGCAGAAGCTCGACGGCTTCCGGGCGATCGCCTTCGTCGACGGCGAGGACTCCTACATCCAGTCGCGCGGCGGCAAAGGGCTCTCGCGCTACTTCCCCGAGCTGAGCTTCCCCGCGGGGCGCTACGTGCTCGACGGCGAGCTGGTGATCCGCGACGCCGGCGGCGAGCTCGAATTCGACGCGCTGCAGAGCCGCATCCACCCGGCCGAGTCGCGGATCAAACTGCTCTCCAAGGAGATCCCGGCCGGCTACGTCGTCTTCGACCTGCTCGCCGAGGGGGACGAGTCGCTGCTCGGGCAGCCGCTCGCCGAGCGGCGGGCGAGGCTGGAGGCGCTCGCCGCGCGGCTCGGGAGGATCGAGCTGAGCGAGCTGAGCCCCGACCCCGAACGGGCCGAGGAGTGGATGCGGCGGACCGAGGGGACGATCGCCAAGCAGCTCGACGCGCCGTATGAGCCCGGCAAGCGGCGCGGCATGGCGAAGGTGAAGCGCGAGCGGGAGATCGACTGCGTGGTGCTCGGCTGGCGGCCGGGCAAGGAGGAGGGCACGGTCGGCTCGCTGATCCTCGGCCTCTACGACGGCGGCGAGCTGCGCCCGGTCGGCCACATCTCCGGCTTCACCGCCGCCACCAAACGCAGCCTGCGCGAGCTGCTGGCGCCGCTGGAGACGGGAGAGGCGGGAAGCGCCGAGCCGAGCCGTTGGACGGGCGGGCGCGAGCTGGAGTGGGTGGCCTTACGGCCCGAGCTGGTAATCGAAGTCGGCTACGACCACGCGGCGGCGGGTCGGATCCGGCACGGGGCGCGGTTTCGCAGATTCAGGGACGACAAAGATCCGCGGGAGTGCACCTTCGATCTGCTGGACGAAGGGTGACCCGCCCCTCGCCCTACGCCAGCTTCCCCGTGATCACGTAGCGCAGCACGGCGACCACCTGCTCGGGGGTCCGTGCCGTGCCCTGGGCGGCGCGGTCGACCTCCTTCAGGGCGTGGTCGAATTCCGGGTCGTGCAGGGTGACGCAGGGCTTACCGAGGGCGGCGGCGTAGCCGGCGTCGAAGGCGGCGTTCCACTGGCGGTACTTGTCGCCGAAGCGGACGACGACGACGTCGGCGGCGCGGATCAGGGTCTGGGTGCGGATCGCGTTGACGCCGGCGCCTATGTGGTCGCGCCAGAAGGGCTCGCTCTCCTCGCCCAGGGTGCCGGTGCCGGCGTCGTCGGAGGCGGCGTGGTCGGTGACCGGCGCGGTGAACTCGACCGGAAGGCCGGCCTGGCGCGCGCCGGCTTCGATCCGCTCGCGCCAGTCGGAGTGAATCTCACCGGCCAGGTAGACGCTCCAAGTGCGATCTGCCATCAAAATCGGATCCTAGCCGGACGAACTTGCTCTTACCCGCCAAATAGGCGGGTAGACGCAAGTTCGGCGAATCAGGCGGTCGCCTGCTCCTCGAAGTGCTTGCTCAGCATCGTCACCTGGCCCTGGTAGTTGGAGCCCAGCTCCTCGCCGTAGAGCCGCTCGGCCGGCGTGCTGGTCCGCTCCAGCGCCAGCTTGCAGACCGGCTGGCGGTGCTCGACCATGAAGGAGACGTCGCGGGCGCGCACCTCGAGCGCAGCGCGGCTGCCGTGGCGGCCGCCGCTCGGGTCGTAGCCGAAGCCGGGGTCGAAGAAGCCGGCGTAGTGGGTGCGCAGCTCGCCCGCGGTGGGGTCGTAGGCCATCATCTCGGCGGCGATCTGCGGTGGGATGCAGACGCCCTCGGCCGAGAGCAGCAGGTAGAAGATCTCCGGCTCGAGCACGATCCGCCCGCCGGGCTCCGGGTAGACCGGGTCCCAGTAGTCGGTCCAGCGGTAGGCGCGGATGCGCGAGAGGTCGATCGGCAGGCTGTTCTTCTTCGCCCGGTAACCGACGATGCGATCGCTCGGCCCTGAGAGGTCGACGCTGAGGAAGAGGCCGTCGGCCAGCGCCAGCTCGGACTCGCGCAGCGCGTGCGAGTCGAGGTAGAGCAGCGGGAACTCGGCCTGCAGGGCGCGAATCTGCGAGTCGCCAAGCCGCGTCTCGCCGCGCGCGAGGCGCAGCTGGTTGAGCGAGAGGCCGCTCTGCACCTGGATCGCGAAGGAGCGCGGCACGACCTCCAGGTAGAGCCGCCCGCGGTAGCCGGGCCGGATCTCGTCGAAGCGGTGGTGGCGGTCGGTGAGCACCCGGGTGAAGACGTCGAGCCGCCCGGTCGAGCTCTTCGGGTTTGCCTTCGCCCGCACGTCGTCGGGCAGCGCCAGCTCCTCGATCAGCGGCACCAGGTAGGGCCGATCGCGCTCCAGCACCGCGCCGTCGCGCAGGTCGACTTTCTGGAAGGCGAGCCCGTCGATCTTCTCCTCCACGGTGGAGTCGACGTCGGGCAGGAAGCTGCAGCGCAGGGCCCAGGCGAAGTCGCCGAGGCGCAGGTCGACGCTGGCCGGCTGGATCGCCTCGGGCAGGATGCGGTAATCGCCGGAGCCGATCCACCCTGCCTCGATCGCCTCGCTCAGCGCCTGCGAGGGGAAGACCCCCGCCGCCGCTCCGCCAGGAGCCTCGACCGCGGTACCGCCAGGCGCTGCCCTCGGATCAGTCATTGGATGAATGATCCCAATTCCCGCACCCACGGATGACGCGCCTGGCACGGCGCTGGATCGGCACCCACGGCCTCGCGCGTAGCGCTGCTACGCGCAGCGGCCGCGCGCACCGCCCAGCTTGGCCAGTCGCGCCCCCGCGGGCACGCCAATTGGGGATCAGTCATCTGGCGGAGATTATGCGGCGCGCCTCGGCGACGCCGAGGTACGGAGTCAGCGCAAACTCGGCGATTTCGGGGAAGAACTCCTCCATCTGCGCCGCCTCGCCGGCCAGGACGCGCCGCCCGAGCAGCGACGCGATGCCGCCGACGACCGCCTCGTCCGCCGCCTGCGGGGCGCGGCCCGCCCTGGTGCCCCCCGGCGCGCCGTCGCGCAGGTAGGGGACGAAGCTCTCGACCGCGATCTGGAAGCGGGCGTAGACGCTCGGGCCGGCGCGCAATCCCTCGACCAGCAGCAGGTTGCTGCGCGCCGGGTCGGCGGCGAGCATGGCGAGCGCCGCGGCGAGCGCAGAGCAAACGCTGTCCGCCCAGTCGCTGCGCTTCGCGCAGGCGGCGAGCACCTCGTCGCGCAGGCGCTCGACCGCATCGTCGTAGGCGGCCAGGAAGCACTCGTCCTTGCTCTCGAAGTGGCGGTAGAAGTCGCTCTTGGAGACCTGCGCCTTGCCGCTGATCTTGGCGACCGTGGTGCGGTCGTAGCCGTGCTCGTCGAGGCACTCGGCGATCGCCGCGAGCAGGCGCTCGCGCTGGTTCTGCGCGACGAACTCGGGTGGCAGGCCGTGGCGTCCCCGCGGGAGTGGCGTCATCAACCGCAGTCTGCCGGCGCTCAGCCGCCTCCGTCTACTCCCTCCGTCATCGCGGCGGCGCCGAAGGGAGCCAGCATGAACTCGGTCAGCTCCGGCAGCAGGTCCTCGGCCCGCTCCGCCTCGCCGCGGCGGATCTGCTGGTAGACGATCCAGGCGACCCCGCCGATGATCGTCTCGGCGATCGTCTCCGGTAGGCGAGTGTCGTCGGGAAGCGTCTCCTTGGTCATCTCGACGAAGGTCTCGAGCGCGTCTTCGTAGCGCTGCGTCGTCGTCGGCGTGGCGGAGAGCGCCTCGATCATGCACATCCGCGCCAGGGTCGGCTCCTCGGCGACGTAGCCCAAAAAGGCGGCGAGCCCGGCCTCGACCTTCGCCCGCCAGTCGTCGCCGGCCTCGGCAGCTGCCTCACGCACCTGCCGCAGGACCTCGTCGCGGGCGGCGTCGAAGGCGGCGAGGAAGACCTCCTCCTTGCCCTCGAAGTTGTCGTAGAGGGTTTTGCGCGCGACGCCCGCCCGCCTGACGATGTCGGAGATCTTTGTCGCCTCGTAGCCCTGTTCGGCTGTCAGCTCGGCGACGGCGTCCATGATCCGCCGCCGCTTGTGGACCGCGATGAACTCGCGGGGCAGCGCCGGGCGGGCCGACAGAGCGGGCGCTTTCGCGGCCCGCCTCTCCTTCGTCCCACCTTTCCCCCGGGGCGGCATGACAACAAGGATACCGGGGAGCGCAGAATTTGATTGCAGGCTAGCGACTTCTCTGGTACCCTTTGAGCGACTGTAAGATTTCTGGGAGAAACGTACAGGTTTTCTGATGTCACCGGAGAGGGTAATGCTCAGCCAGGAGAAGCTCGCCGAGGCGGTTGGGGACCGCTGGTCGGACGAAGAGCTGAGCGAGGCTATGGCGCTCCTCACCCGGGCGGACGGCCGTTTCCCCGCTGGAGTGCGGACGCTGCCCGCCGACCTGGTCCGGGCGATCCAGCGGGAGCGGTTGCTGGCCGCGATGCTGAAGTGCGCGACCGAGATCGGCTACAAGGCGCTCACCGTCCAGGACGTGCTCAGCCGGGCCGGCATCTCGCGGCCGACCTTCTACGAGCAGTTCGACGACAAGGAGGCCTGCTTCCTCGCCGCCTTCGACGCGGCGGCGCGGCAGATGCGCGAGCGGATCGAGGCGGCGGTCGGCGAAGCCGGCGCGGGATGGCGGGAGAGGCTGCGAGCCGGGATCGCCGAGCTGCTCCGCTTCATCGCGGAGGAGCCCGAGGCCGCCCGCACGGTGATCGTCGAGGCCCGCGCCTCCAGCCCGGCCGGGTTGCTGCGACGCGACGAGCTACTCGACCGCTTCGCCGCCTGCGTCGACGACTTGGTCAGGGAGGACCTGGACGAGGCGCCGTCGGCGATCGCCGCGGCCGGTGTCGTGGGGGGGATCGAATCGGTGCTCTACGCCCGCCTGCAGAAGGGCGAGCTGGATGAGCTCGATGCGCTGCTCCCCTCGCTGATGTACTTCGCCGTCCTCGCCTACGCGGGCCGCGAGGCGGCCGGCGAAGAGCTCGAGGGCGCACCCGCCTAAGGGCCGCAGTCAGCTCCGGCGCCGCTTTTTGCCCTTCCGCTGCTTGGCGGGGCGGGCGGCCAGGCGCAGCGTGCGGTCGCTCTCCTTCTCGATCGCCTCGCTCATCGCGATCTGGAAGGTCGCCTGCAGGGCACCGGCGGCGAGCGGTCGCATCCGTTCGAGCGCCTCGCTCATCCGCGGCCAGTCGGGCTCGGGGCGACCGGCGCGGTCGAACGGCTGCCACACCTCTTTGACAAACAGCTCGACAAATGCTCGGGCGACGCCGTCGGCGTGGCGGCGCAGCTTCTCCGCGGTGTCCATGGCGCCCTCGGCGCTGATCCCGAGCGCGGCCAGCTCGGTGGCGGCGCCCAGCAGGCTGGGGCTGATCACCTCGATCCGCCCGTCCGGCAGGGCGCGGAAGATGCCGAGCTTCTGCGCCCTGCGCATCAGCTTCGGGTTCGCCTCAGTCCCCCAGATGCGGGTCAACTCCTCGGCGTCGAAGATCTCCGGCGCCTCGTCTTCGAAGGGGACGCGCAGGGCGCGGGTGAAGTCGAAGATCGCCGCAGCCGAGCCCTCGCCGCTGTCCAGCACCCGCCGGATCGCCTCCAGGTTGAGCCCGTCCGCCTGCATCTCGCGGGTCAACTCGATGCGGGCGACGTGCTCCTCGTTGTAGTAGCCGGTGCGGCCGCGGACGGCCGGCGGCGGCAGCAGGCCGCGCGTCTGGTGGGCGCGGATGTTGCGCACGGTCATCCCCGTCCGCTCCGCCAGCTGGCGGATCGTCATCTCGCCATCGGCGGACTTGGAGCCTTTGGAGCGGGACTTAGAGCCCTTGCCACTCATCCGGTCATCGTAAAGCGCCTGCTCTCAGGCGCAAAGCGAGAGGCGCCGGCCGTTCATCTCCCGCGCCGCCTCAGAGCAGAGGAAGGCGATCGCGGCGGCGATGTGCTCGGCCGGGGTGAAGGAGGAGAAGTCACCCTCGGGGTCCGCCTCGCGCATCGCCTGGGTGAGGATCGCCTCGACGACCACGATGTTGGCGGTCGCTGCGCTGCCGGCGAAGCCGTCGGCGAGGGCCAGCGTCCACGCCTCGGCGGCGGCCTTCGCCGCCGCGTAGGCCGCGTTGGAGTTGGAGGGCGTCTGGGCCTGCTTGGCGGAGACGAGGACGAAGCGGCCGTGCTCGCTTTCCACGAGCGCCTCGTGGAAGGCGCGCGTCGTGTGCTGGACGGTGCGCACCAGCAGGTCGTGCAGCAGCGCCCAGTCCTCGAGCGGCGCCCGGTGCAGCGGTTGCCCGCCGCGCCAGCCACCGACCAGGTGCAGCAGGCCGTCGACCCGGCCGAAGCGCTCGCGCAGCGCCGCGCACCAGGCCCGCGCCGCCTCCTCGTCGAGCAAATCGACAGCGCGACCGTCCCAGCGCTCAGTTGGCAGTCCGAGCCCGGCGCCGACCTCGTCGACCCGGCTCTGCTCGCGATCGGACCCGGCCACCGTCGCGCCGGCGGCGGCCAGCCGCTCGGCGACGACCGGCCCCAGCCCCCCGCCAACCCCGGCGATCGCGTAGACGCGGCCCTCGAGGTTCGTAGTCATATGGGGGAGGCAGGATTCGAACCTGCGTAGGCATAGCCAACTGGTTTACAGCCAGTCTCCTTTAACCACTCGGACACTCCCCCGGGCGGGGTCCCGAGTCTATCGGGACCTCAGCGCGGCTCGAGGACGAAGAGGGCGATGTCGCGGCCGGTGCGGGCCTCGTATTCGTCGAAGCCGGAGTACTGCTCGTTGTGGCGCCGCCAGAGCTCGGCGCGCTCCTCGCCCGCGGCGACGCGGGCGCGCACCTTGCGGCGTTCGCGGCCGACCTCAACCTCCGCCTCGGGGTTGGCCTGCAGGTTCAACGACCAGGCCGGCGTGCGGCTGTGGCCGGCGTTGGAGCCGATCACGACCAGGTCCTCGCCATCGGCCAGGTAGACGACCGGCGCCGTACGCGGCCGGCCGGACTTGCGCCCCGTCGTGGTCAGCAGCAGCACCGGCGCCTTGGCGACCCGGCCGCCGATCCGCCCGCCGCTCAACCGATAGAGCGGCACGTTGAGCTTGCCCGTCCAGCGCAGCCCCGCCGCCCCCATCGCCTGCGAGGCACGCGAGTAGAACTTGTCACCCAGCAGGCTCACGGCGGCAGTATCCCAACACTGACGAGGCGTCTCCGGCCGTCAGCTCGCCTCGCGGAGCATCTGCGCCTCCGGCAGGTGCTGGAGTTTTTTCAAGGTGCTGTTCTCGATTTGGCGGATCCGCTCGCGGGTGACGCCGAAGGTGTTGCCGACCTCCTCCAGCGTCAGCGGCTCCAGCCCGGTCAACCCGTAGCGCAGCTCGATCACCTGCCGCTCACGTTCGGGCAGCGCTGCCAGCGCCCTGCGCACGCCCTCTTTCTGCAGGTGGTCGCTCGCCTCTTCGAACGGTTCGGCCACGGTGTCATCGGCGACGAAGTCGCCCAGCTCGGAGTCGTCCTCGTCGCCCACCGGTTTCTCCAGCGAGACCGGCAGCTGCGCGATGCGCAGGATCTCCCGCACTTCGCCCAGCGGCCAGCGCAGCTCGGCGGCGATCTCGGTCGGCTCCGGCTCGCGTCCCAGCTTCTGCACCAGCTGCCGCTCGACGTGGGCGACCCGGTTGAGCTTCTCGACCATGTGGACCGGGATGCGGATCGTGCGCGCCTTGTCGGCGATCGCCCGAGTCACCGCCTGGCGGATCCACCAGGTCGCGTAGGTGGAGAACTTGTAGCCGCGTCGGTAGTCGAACTTCTCCACCGCCCGGATCAGCCCCAGCGAGCCCTCCTGGATCAGGTCGAGGAAGCTCAGCCCGCGCCCCAGATAGCCTTTCGCGATCGAGACGACGAGCCGCAGGTTGGCCTCGACCATCTGCCGCTTGGCGACCATGTCGCCCCGCTCGATCCCCTTCGCCAGTTCGACCTCCTGCCCAGCGGTGAGCAGGTCGACGCTGCCGATCGAGCGCAGGTAGAGGCGCAGCGAGTCGAGGCTCGGCTCGACCGTCAGGTCCAGCTCGGGCTTGCGCCGCGCGCCGTTGGCGGCCTCGGCCCGCTGCTCCTTGTAAGCGCTGACCCCGTCCTCGGAGATCACTTCGACGCCGAGCTCGACCAGCTGCCCGTGCAGGCCGGCGACCTGCTCCTTGCTGACCTCGACCTCCTCGAGTGTGGCGGCGATCTGCTCGAAGGTGAGGTAGCCGCGCTCGCGGCCGAGCGCGACCAGCGCCTCCAGCTCCGGTGGCTCGGGCGCGGACTGCGCCTCCGAATCATGGTTCAGTCCCTGCGGGACCGTCTCCAACGGCTCGATCTCACTGCCTCCGCTGCACCCTGGTTCTCCCTCCCGGGGGCCGGCCCCAACGCTCCGGCCCACGGAAGTATAGGGAGAAAGGACTACCCTTCAGGGGCGATGGCGAGCCGCGCGACCACCACCCTCCCCCCTGCCGCCCCGGACGTGCAGTCCGGAGCGCCGCAGACGCGCGTCAGCCTCTCCCGCGTCGGGGTGACCGGGGTCGAGAAGGTGATCCGCGTGCAGGCGAACGGCAGCGAGGACCTCTACCACGCCGACTTCGAGTGCTTCGTCGACCTCAACCCGCGCCAGGCGGGCGTCCACATGTCGCGCTTCGAGGAAGTCGTCGGCGAGGCGATCGACGAGGTGGTGCTCGGCGAGGCCTTCCGCGCCGAGGTCCTGGCCGCGCACATCGCCCAGCGGGTGCGCGAGCGGCAGGGCGGCCTGCGGGCTGAGGTCTCGGTCACCGCGCGCTACCCGGAGACGGTGCGGACCCCCGCCAGCGACCAGCCGACGCAGGAGATCTACGTCCTCTACGGCACCGCGGTCGACTCGCTGCGCGGCACGCGCACGCTCACCGGCGTGCAGGCGCAGGGGATGACCGCCTGTCCCTGCGCGCAGGAGATGGTCGGCGGCCTCGCCCGCGAACGGCTGGCCAAGGCGGGCTTCGACGCCGAGCAGATCGAGGCTGCGATCGAGGCGGTGCCGGTCGCCACCCACAACCAGCGCGGCATCGGCACCCTGCACGTCGGCTGCCCCGAGGGCGGCCCGGCCTGGATCGACGCGCCGGAGCTGCTGCGCATCGTCGAGCAATCGATGAGCTCGGAGATCTACGAGCTGATGAAGCGGCCCGACGAGCTCGCCGTGGTCGAGAAGGCCCATCGCCAGCCGCGCTTCGTCGAGGACTGCGTGCGGGAGATGGTGCGTCGCGTCACCGTCGACTACCCCGACCTGCCCGGCGACGCCTTCGTCATGGCGCGGCAGGAGAACCTCGAGACGATCCACCGCCACAACGTGGTCGCGGAGCGCTACGGCAAGCTGGACGACCTGCGCAGCGAGCTGGAGGAGGGCGAGCACGAGCGCCGCCACCTCACCAAGCGCGAGTGGCTAGAGGCTCCTGCGACCTAGCGCGTTCGAGTGGGCCTCGCGCGCGGCCAGGCGCCGCCGCAGGCCGAGGAAGTAGTCGGCGCCGCTGATCAGCGTCGCGGCGACGGCGAGGTAGACCAGCGCGTCGACCCAGGCGGGCGCCGGGTTGGCGGCGATCAGGGCGATCACCGCGGCGATCTGCAGCACCGTCTTCGCCTTGCCCAGCCGGCTGGCGGCGATCACGACGCCGCGCTCGGCGGCGACCGCGCGCAGCCCCGTCACCGCGATCTCGCGGGCGATGATCACCATCGCCACCCAGGCCTGCAGGCGGTCGAGCGAGACCAGCGAGACCAGCGCGGCGACGATCAGCAGCTTGTCGGCGAGCGGGTCCATCAGCTTGCCGAAGGTCGTCACCGCGTCGCGTGAGCGGGCGAAGTAGCCGTCGAGGCCGTCGGTCAGCGCCGCCAGGGCGAAGACGGCGGCGGCGAGCGCGTCGCCGTTGGGCGTCTCGCCGAGCAGGGCGACGACCACCACCGGCACGGCGAGGATGCGCAGCACGGTGAGGACGTTGGCGAGGGTGAGGGGGAACATCAGATGGCCTCGGCCTTGGTCACACCGGGATCATTGCGGAATCCCGCCCCCTATCAGGGGCGGGATTCCGCCAAAGGCGCTACTTTCGCCTCGCTTTCGCTTTCGCTTTGCCTTTCGCTTTCGCTTTGGCGCGGCCTTTTTTCGCTTTCTTTTTCGGCAGCTTCTTTGCCGACTCGGCCGGCACCTCGTAGCCGATCATCGAGAAAGAGGCGTGGAAGCCCTCCTCGCCCGATTTGGCGAGGCGTTTCACGCACGCTTCCTGCGCTTTGATGACCCGCTTCAGAGAGTCGTTGAGGATGCCGTTGATCTCCGCCCAGCCCTTCTCGTCGACGATCATCGGCGTCCAGCTCAGGTGCCGATCCTCGCGCGCGTCGAAGGTCTCGCTCTCGAGCGAGGCAACCACGTCGTCGACGATCATCTGGAAGAGATCCGCGCTCATCCCGGCCCGCACCGTCTCCGGCAGCTCGTGCCAGTCGCGATCGGTGAGGAAGGCGCGCGACGTCGCCCGATAGTAGTGCTCGACGGCGCCGCGACGCGGAACCGTTTTGACCAGAGTGATGACTTTGTAGTCCTTGAGCACTTTGACGTGGTAGCTGACCTGGCTGAGGCCTTCGTTCAGCTCCTTCGCCAATTCGTTCGGGCTGGCGACGCGTTCGTTGAGGATCGCGAGGATCTCCGCGCGAAGTTCGTGGGCGAGGGATTTGACCAGCGCCTGGTTCACGCCGCGGTTGCCTTTTTTGCCGCGCCCCTTCGCTTTCTTTCTGCCTTTGGTGGTCTTGCTCTTTGCAGCCAAAACGTGCTCCTCCGATCGTTGTGATGAGAATCCAACCACTCCATCGTATTGGTTCCTTCGGCGAAAAACAACGCCAGTGCAGGGTTTTTGGTGGGTATGCGTTCAATAGTGGAACTTTCTCCAGCGTGTGGAGGTCCAGGCGCTCGCTGTGGAGAAACGTGACAGGGAGGCCTTTGGGAGGCTCGGGGAGGGGGTGAGAAACGATGACGATCGGTGCTTCGCAGGCAGTCGTCCCGATGCTTTCGGTTCACAAGATCGGTTAGGGCGCTTGCGCTCTTGCCCAGCGCGGCGCACCGACCCAGTTGGGCCCGGTGCGCCGCACGACGAGGTCTCGTGATTCAGTTCCCATCCGATGCCCGCCGCAGAAGACGAACCGCTCGATCGACTCGCGGCCGAGGTGCACGCCTGCCGCCGCTGCCCCAGGCTGGTGGAGTGGCGCGAGGCAAGCGCAGCCGATCCGCCCCGCCGCTACCGCGGCGAGCGCTACTGGGCGAGGCCGGTGTCCGGCTTCGGCGACCCGCGGGCGAGGCTCGCGATCGTCGGCCTGGCGCCGGCTGCGCACGGCGCCAACCGCACCGGCCGGATGTTCACCGGCGACCGCTCCGGCGACTGGCTCTACGCCGCCCTCCACCGCGCCGGCTACGCGAGCCAGGCAGAGTCGGTCGATGCCGGCGACGGGCTGCGCCTGCGCGACGCCTACCTCACCGCGGTGGTCCGCTGCGCGCCGCCGGCCAACCGGCCCAGCACGGCCGAGCGGGACACTTGCCTCCCCTACCTGGCGCGAGAGCTGCGCCTGCTCCAACGCTGCCGGACGATCGTCGCCCTCGGCGCCTTCGCCTGGGACGGCGCGCTGCTGGCATTGCGCGAGCTCGGCGCAGACGTCCCCCGGCCGAAGCCGCGTTTCGGCCACGGGGCGGAGGCGACGATCGGCGAGTGGAGACAGCTCGGCTGCTACCACCCCAGCCAGCAGAACACCTTCACCGGCAGGTTGACCGAGCCGATGCTCGATCGCGTGTTCGCTCGCGCCCGCGAGCTGACCGACTGAGTCGTCCGCCTCGGGCTACGTCGTCGACGAGCCCATCGCGGTCTCGAAGAACGTAATCACGGCGGCCACGGGAATACCCCCCTTTGCCATCGACCCGTCATTGCGTTTGACACACCGCTTCTGGATTGCCAGCACCTGATTGAGCGCCTCCTCCGCCACCTGGGAGAGTTCCTCCCACCCCCGCTCGTCGACGGTGAGCAGGGTCCGGCTCAGGTGCCTGCCGCGCGCCTCGAACGATCCAGCTTCGAGCGCGGCCATCAGGTCCCGAACCACCTGCCCCAGCATGTCGGCGCTCAAGGTGGTCCGCAACCGCTGCGGGATCCGCATCCACTCCTCCTCGTCGAAGAAGAGCACCGGCGAGGTCGGCTCGTAGAAATGCTCGGCGAAGCCGCGCCGCTTCTCGGTGCGCACGAGGTTGATCAGCTTCCGCCTCTTCAGTTCCCGGAAGTGGTAGCTGACTTCCGACACGTCGAGCCCAGCTTCCTCCGCGACTTCCTTCGGACTGGCCACCCCTTTTTCGCAGAGCGTCACCAATATGTGGCCGCGCAGGGGGTGGGTGAAAGCTTTGGCAAGTGTCGGGTCGATGATCTGCTTGAGTCTCTTGCCCCGCCTCGCGTCCATGGCCAGCCTCCAATCTGTCGCTGTCTGCTGAAACGTATCCGACCAATGCGTCTGTCCAAACGGTACTCGCACAGGGAGGACATCTTCGATGCTGAGACCGAGGATCAAACGAACCACCGAGCGCATAGAAGCACCCAACGGGGACATCTACCTGCTGCGGCCCAGCGCAGGCACCGACGTCCACATCGAGAACCCGGACGAGAACGGCAGGCGGCTGCTCGATGCGCTCGACGGGAGCCGCACGCGCGAGCAGCTGGACGAGCGCTTCGGCGAGGACGAAGTGCGCGACCTGCTGGCGCAGCTCGAGGAGCTGGGGCTGGCCGAGGACGCGGCTGACGACGACCTGATCCCGGCCGCGATCGTCGAGCGCTTCGACCGCCAGATCCGCTACTTCGGCGACATCACCACCGGGCCGACCCCATCGCAGGCGCAGACACGCCTCTCCGAGGCGCGCATCCTCGTCCTCGGGGTGGGCGGCCTGGGCGGCTGGTCGGCGCTCTCGCTCGCCTGCTGCGGCGTCGGCGAGATGCTGCTGATCGACGGCGACCGGGTCGAGGAGAGCAACCTCAACCGCCAAGTCCTCTACAGCGAGGCCGACGTCGGCCGACCCAAGGTGGAGGTGGCGGCCGAGCGGCTCGGTGCTTTCAACTCCGCGATGCGGCTGGAGACGATCGCCGAGCGCCTGCAGGGGGAGGAGGCGATCGCCGCCGTTATCGAGGGCTACGACATCGTCATCGACGCGGCCGACTGGCCGGCCCACGAAATAGAGCAGTGGGTGAACAACGCCTGCTTCGCGGCGGAGATCCCCTACGTCACGATGAGCCATTTCCCGCCGATCGCCCGGGTGGGTCCGCTCTACGTCCCGGGCGTCACCGGCTGCTTCGCCTGCCAGGTGGCGGCCTACCGCCGCGCCTATCCGCTGTTCGACGTGGCGATCGAGCAGCGGCGGGCGAAAGCCTCCCCGGCGGCGACGCTGGGTCCGGCCTGCGGCCTGATCGGCGGCCACACCGCGCTCGACATCATGCATTTCCTCACCGAGCTGGCCGAGCCCTCGACGCTCGGCACCGGCCACATCTACGACCTGCGCACGATGGAGGTCGAGCGCGAGAAGGTCGTGCCCGAGCCCGACTGTCCGGTCTGCGGCCACCTGCCGACCGCGACCGAGCGCCGGCGGGTCGAGGCACGGGCGCCCGCTCAATAGAATGGGGCGCGAGCGCCGGCGTAGCTCAGCTGGTAGAGCACTTCATTCGTAATGAAGGGGTCCCCGGTTCAAGTCCGGGCGTCGGCTCTTAAAAGCCCAGTAAATAGCCATATTTGGCGGCTGGCGCTTTCAAGAAGCCCTGGACGACGGCGCAGAAAAGAAAACCCGGCCCACGAGGGACCGGGTGGTGTAGATGGAGGCTACGCGGTCAGCGAGAAAGTCGATCGAGGACGCGCTTGCCAGCCTCGATCAGCTCACTGAGGCGAGCCTGGAAAGCCTCGTCCTTGCGCCGAGCGTCGATGCGACTGTCGACAGAAGCGCGCGAGCTGGTCTTCGCATCCTCCCGGTGCGGGGTCTTTCCCAAACGCTCTCGCTCTTCACGATCCATTCCGCAGACAAAGAGTATCCTTCCAGAGAATACCCTCCAAACCCCTCTCAATAACCCCCATCCCGTGAAGACAAACTATTACATAGATGCCTTCAACCTTTTCTACGGATCGCTGAAGGGAAGGCCCAACAGAAAGTGGCTCGACCCGGCTGCGCTGTTCGGGCGGATTTTCCCCGACAACGAGATCCATCGGATCAGGTACTTCACGGCAAGAGTTGAAAACCGTCCGCCGGACTTCCGGCAGCCCGAGCGGCAGGCCGCGTACTTCAGGGCGCTTGAAACAACTCCCAACCTCTCGATTCACTACGGCCAGTACCGCACGAGATCGACCTACATGACGCTGGCGGCGCCGCCCCGCCGCGGTCCGAAGTCGGTGCGTGTCCTCAAGACCGAGGAGAAGGGCTCGGACGTGAACCTTGCCTCCTACCTGCTGCTCGATGCCTTCCGCGAGGACTGCGAGGTCGCGATCGTCGTCTCCAATGACGCCGATCTGAAGACGCCGATCGAGCTGGCGGTCAGCGAGCTTGGCATTGACGTCGGCGTCCTCAACCCTCACCCGTGGAAGAGACGCAGCCGCGACCTGAAGCCGACCTTTCTCAAGCAGCTCCGCCAAGGGCCGATCGTCGCCAGCCAGTTCGCTCCGGTCCTACGCGACTCGCTCGGCGAGATTCACAAGCCGGAGGGCTGGTAACGGCCCTTGAAAATCGCTGAGGCCCGCCGAAGCGGGCCTCGCACCCAGCCACCGAAGCGACTGGGGGGATATAGACAAGGTACTCCATTCAGCCGACAGCTGCAATCTCGGCGAGGCCGCCCCGATCCACAACCGAGGCTAGATTTTGCTCAATTATCGCGTTCGGAAATTCGTAATGAAGGGGTCCCCGGTTCAAGTCCGGGCGTCGGCTCTGGCCCTCCCTGCCCTGGGTCGAACGCTTATAGGATCGGCCTGTGGCTACGGGAATCTCGATCGTTCTGGCTGACGACCACACCGTTGTGCGGCGGGCGCTGCGGGTGCTGCTCGAGGAGGAGACGGGCTTCGAGGTGGTCGCCGAGGCGGGCGACGCGGAGGAAACGATCCGCTACCTGCGCGGGCACAAGCCCGACGTGCTGATCCTCGACCTGAACATGCCCGGCCGGCCCAGCCTGGAGGCGATCCCCGAGATGCATGAGGTGGCTCCGGAAACGCGGATCGTCGTGCTGACGATGCAAAGGGAGCCCGCCTTCGCCCGCCAGGCGCTGCAGCTGGGCGTGCTGGGCTATGTGCTGAAGGAGGCGGCCGACGACGAGCTGGTGCAGGCGGTGCGCAAAGCCGCCGCCGGCGAGACCTACCTGCAGCCGGCGCTCGGCGCGCAGCTGGCGGCCGAGCCGGAGAAGCCCGCGACACCCGACTTGAGCGAGCGCGAGACCGACGTCCTGCGGCTGATCGCGCTCGGCCACACCAACGCCGAGATCGCCGAGCAGCTCTACATCAGCGTGCGCACCGTCGAGACCCACCGCGCGCACATCCAGCAGAAGCTCGGCGTCTCCAGCCGCGCCGAGCTAGTCCGCAGCGCGCTCTCCCGCGGCCTGGTCGAGACCTGAGCCGAGCGGCACCGAGGCGGTGACGCGAGTGCCGCCACCCGGCTTCGATTCGATCTGCAGCTCGCCGCCGACCAGCGCAACCCGCTCGCGCATCCCGGCGAGGCCGAAGCCGTCGGTCTCGCCGCTCAGGTCGAAGCCCTGGCCGTCGTCGGAGACGAGCAGCTCGATCCGGTCGTCCGCGCGGCGCACCCGCAGCGTCGCGCGGCCTGCGGCGGAGTGCTTGGCGACGTTGTTGAGGGCCTCCTGGACGAGCCGGTAGACGACCGTCTCCAGCTCCGGGTCGAGGCGCTCTCCCTCGAGCTCGAGGTCGGCCTCCAGCTCGATCCCGGCGCCGTGGCCGACCCGCTCGGCCAGATCGCGCAACGCCGCCACGAGGCCGAGCTGGTCGAGCGTCGCCGGCCGTAGCTCGACGATCAGCGCCCGCAGCTCGCCGATGTCGCGCTTGATGTCGGCGATCGCCTCCTCGGCCGCCGCCTCCAACCGCGCCGCGTCGCCGCTCTTCAGCGCCGCGGAGAGCAGCACCCGCCGCGAGGCGAGGCCCTGCAGGATCGAGTCGTGCAGCTCGCGCGCCCAGTGGGCCCGCTCGCGCTCTGCGGTCATCATGCTCTGGCGCAGGCGCTCCTCGGTCACCGACTGCACGGTGGCCACCGCCGCGGCGGCGCTGACCGCCGCGGCGGTCAGCAGGCGCTCGTCTTCGGGGTAGAAGTCGGGGCCTTCCTCGATGCGATCGAGGGCGACGACCGCCCCCAGCGCCCGGCCGCGGAAACGCAGCGGCGCCAGCAGCGCGGCTCGCGCGTCGACCTCGATCGCCCGCGCCGCCTCGAGACCTTCCTCCGAGGTCTCGGCCTCGATCGTCATATGGCGGCCGACCGGCGCGCTGCCGCACTCGCCGGCCGCGGCGACGACCTCGCAGCGCCGGCCGCCGTCGCGCAGGGCGACCAGCAGCGAGCGGGCGCCGACCAGCGCCCGCGCCCGCTTGGCGATCGTCTCCAGCACGCGGCCGGGGTCGGTCTCGCCGCCGACCGCGCGGGCGATCTCGGTCGCCGCCTCGAGCCCGTGCACCGCCCGCTCCAGCGCCCCGCGCTCCTCCTCGGACTGACCGTAGAGGCGGACGTTGAAGATCGTCGCCGCCGCCCATTCGGCGAGGATCGTCGCCGCCTCCTCGTCGGCCGGGTCGAACTCGCCGCGGTCCTTCTCGGTCAGGTAGAGGTTGCCGTAGGCCTCGCCGCGGATCAGGATCGGCACGCCGAGGAAGCTGTGCATCGGCGGGTGCCCGGGCGGGAAGCCGTAGGAGCGCGGGTGCTCGCCGACCTCGCTCAGGCGCAGCGGTGCCGGGTTGCGGATCAGCTCGCCGAGCACGCCGCGTCCGCGCGGCAGGTCGCCGATCTCGGCGCGCGTCGCATCGTCGATGCCGGCGTAGATGAAGCGCTCCAGCTCGCCCCGGTTCTCGTCGAGGATTCCGAGCGCCGCGTAGCGGGCGCCGGTCAGCTCGCGCGCGACCTCGACCACTTCCCGCAGCACCGCCTCCAGGTCGAGCTGCGCGACGAGCCCCCGGCCGACGTCAATCAGCCTTCGCAGCCGATACTCGTCCAGGTCACCGCGCGCCACTGCTCAAAATTACCGCAGGCACATGAGGTAGAGTGCCCGCGATTTTGCTCAGGAGGGGATCGGCAAGCGTCGTCGTGCTGGCTGCTGCGCTGCTGCTCGCGTTGGGCAGCTCGACCGCCACCACCCAGGAGCGGATCGTCGTCCACGGCGCCGACTCCGGCTCACACCTGCGGCTGAGCGTAAGCGGCGGCAGCCTCATCGTCGAGGGTTGGATGGCTTCGGCGGCGCCGCGGGGGTGCCGGTTCGTCCGTCACCGCCTGCGCGCCGTCTGCTCGCTGCGGCGGGCGGGCGCGATCGAGGTGAGGATGGGGCCGAACGGCGACAAGGTCGAGGTGCTCGACCGGCTGCCGGTGCCGCTCACCGTCCACCTCGGCGACGGCTCTGACAAGTTCATCGGCAACGGCGAGCCCGACACCTGCTACTCGGAAGGGGCGCGGCGCAACCGCTGCATCGGCGGGGGCGGCGACGACATCTGCATCACCGGCCGGCGCAACAGCGACTGCGTCGGCGGCCCCGGCAACGACTACTGCAAGCACGGCGCCGGCAGCGACGGCTGTTGGGGCGGCCCCGGCCGCGACATCTGCATCATGGGCCCCGGCCAGGACGGCTGCCACGGCGAAGGCGGCAGGGACTTCCTCTACGGCGGTCCCAGCCCCGACAAGCTCTACGGCGGCGAGGGCCGTGACCACTGCGACGGCACCCCCGGCTGGGGCTACTCCTACACCTGCGAGGCCGGACCGCGGCGCTGAGGCTCCGCGCCGCGCCGCCGGGAGGCCCCGAGCGCAGCGACGCGGGGTTGATGAGACGGTATTTCGAACCCCGAGGTCGGTGAGCGCCTCACCCGTCTCGGACCGAGTTAGCGGCAGGCAGGTTGGTCGCGTCCGTTGCTTTCGTTGCCGATCAGGCGCCCCGATAGGCGCGGCGCAGCTCTGCCAGGTCGAACTTCTTCATCGGCAGGAACGCCTGGGTCACGCGGTCGATCTGCTCGCGGGTGCCGGAGGCCATCATCTCGCCCATCTCGGCCGGCACGACCTGCCAGGAGACGCCGAAGCTGTCCTTGAGCCAGCCGCACTGCTCGGCATCGGGGACCGCGGAGAGCCTCTGCCAGTAGCGGTCGATCTCGGCCTGGTCGGCGCAGTTGACCATCAGCGACACGGCCTCGTTGAAGCCGAAGTCGTGCTCGCGGGCGCTGTCCATGGCGGCGAACCAGCCGTCGTGCAGCCGGAAGTCGGAGAACATGATCGTGCCCGGCTCGTCAGGCTCGACTCCCTCGGGGTAGCGGGCGACCTGGCCCCGCTCCGAGTCCGAGAAGACCGAGAGGTAGAAGTTCGTGGCCTCCTCGGCCCTGCCACACAGCTCGCCGGTGAACATCAACGAGGGCACGATGTCCGGCCGCGGGTCGCCCTCGGGACTGGAGAGGATCAGCTGCCAGGAAACCCCGTAGCGGTCCTGGATCCAACCGTAGCGTTTGCTGAACGGGTACTCGTCCAACGGCATCAGCTCCGTTCCGCCCTCGGCCAGCTCGTCCCAGGTCCGGTCGAGCCGCTCGGCCGCGGCGGGATCCGTGCCTTCGAAGTTGACGATGAACGAGATCGAGGGGTTGATCCGGAACAGGGGCCCCGCGCTGATAGCCATGAACTCGTAAGAGCAGAGGCTGAACGAGACAACATCGCAATCGCCCGAGGGCGTGTCGGTCAGGGTGGTGACGCTGCGGACCTCGGAGTCGGCGAAAACCCCGCAGTAAAACTCGGTGGCCTCGCGCGCCTCGGTGTCGAACCACAGATGAGGGACGATCTTCTGCATCGGGAATGCCTCCGTAGCTTGCGTTTGCAGGTAGTGACCGGACAGGCTCGCGAAACTCATCGACCGTCGGTTTGATCGTAGCCAGACGCCGCGAGCACGGACTTCAAGGCCTTCTCGACCGCCTGCCGCTGAGCATGGAAACCGGCAATCGGTCGGCAACCCCCGCCTGCTGTGCATGGCGCGCGTGGCCAAGGGAATGCCCGAAGCCAGGCCTCGGATTGTACAAGCTGTTGCCCTCCCATTGCGCAAGAAACAAGCTCCAATTGTCCGAACTGCTACCCTCCAATTGTGCAGGACGACGGAGATAGGGCGCCGCTGGACAAGCTGATCCAGCGCAAGATCCAAGCCGTGGCGGAGGCGCGACTCGCCGATGAGCCGGTGATCGCACTCCAGGGACCACGAGCCGTCGGCAAGACGACCCTGCTGCGGTCGATCGCCTCGCAGCGCGGAAGCGACGTGATCGACCTCGACGACCTTGGCACCCGCGAGGCGGTCGCATTGGATCCCGCGACCTTCGTCTCGGGACCAGCACCGGTCTGCATCGACGAGTACCAGCACGTGCCCGTGGTGCTCGACGCGATCAAGGCGGAGTTGAATCGGGACGGGTCGCCGGGCAGGTTCGTCATTACCGGCTCCACCCGCCACGACGCGATCCCCCGGGCCGCCCAGTCGCTTACCGGACGCCTGCATCTGCTGACCGTCCTGCCCCTCTCCCAGGGAGAGCTGGCGGGGGCGGATGGAAGCCTTCTCGGCTCCCTCTTCGAGGCGCCCAAGTCGACCATCTCGTCGACCCCCTCCGCGACGACCCGCGAGCAGTACGTGGAGCGGGTAATCGCCGGCGGGTTTCCACCGGCGCTGCGGCGCCGCAGCGACGACGCCCGGGCTCGTTGGTTCGATGACTACCTGCGCGCGTCGCTCGAGCGGGACGTTGCCGAGTTGGCCCGGATCCGGCGCAAGGCCGCCCTCCCCGACCTCCTCGTCCGCCTCGCCGCGCAGACGGGCCAGGTCCTCAACGTCACCGCGGCCGGCGCGGCGGCGGAGCTCAAAAAGGGGACGGCCGTCAGCTACGTGAAGCTCCTGGAGGCGCTGTTCCTCGTCCATCGCCTGCCGGCCTGGGGGAAGACGCTAAGGGCCCGGGCGGCGGCGCAGCCGAAGGTGCACGTCGTCGACTCCGGCCTCGCCGCCTACCTCCTACGCCTCTCGGCGGAGAAGCTGGCGCGCCCCGAGCCATCCGCGATTCAGCAGTTCGGACACCTGCTGGAGACGTTTGTCGTCGGGGAGATACGCAAGGAAGCCTCGTGGATGGAGGGAATCGCTACGCTCGGCCACTGGCGCACGCACGATGGAGCCGAGGTCGACCTCGTCGTCGAACGCCACGACGGCGCCGTCGTGGCCTTCGAGGTGAAAGCAGGGACGAGAATCGCGGGCCGTGACTTCACCGGCCTGCGGACCATCAGGGACGCGCTCGGGCCGGCCTTCGCCGCCGGCTGCGTCCTCTACACCGGCACTCGCTCCTACACCGCCGACGACCGCATCCACGTCCTTCCGGTCGACCGCCTATGGAGTGCGCCTGCGGCGATCCGGTGCGCCACATCGGCGCCCCATCAGGCCGAGCTGGAAGAGAACTGACACCGAGCCCGCGCTGGTGAGGCACTTGAGGAGATCGAGGCCCTTGCGATGAGCGCCCTAACCCCCGACATCACCGCCGTAGAGGTCGTCCGCCACGGCATCCTCCGACTGACCTTCGCCGACGGACTGAGCGGCGAGGTCGACGTGCTCGACCGCATGCGCGGGCCCATATTCGAGGACGCCCGTACTCCGGAGGGATTCACCAGGATCGAGGTCGACCAGGAAACCGAGACCGTAGTCTGGCCGAACGGTGCCGACCTCGCCTCCGACACGCTCTACGAGCGCGTCTGCTCGGGCACGTGGCCGGACTCTCGCGCGGCTGCCTGAACCTCGAGTCGCCTGAAGAAGCGGCGAAGTTGAGGTTCTACGATGTCCGCGACATCTGTCTCCGATATCGCGGGGCACAACAAAGCGGGGTTGATGAGACCCCAAGGTCCAGGTGCGTCTTTCTCGGCTTGCCCACCGCTAGCCCGAATTCGGCCCAACTGGACGGCTCTCAAACTCAACCGGCGCGACGAACGGTCAGGCCTTCCCGCATGCAGCGCAGTGATCGGCGCCCACACGCCTGGGCTCGTGACAGCGTGAGCACTCCGAAACCACGAGTCGCCCGCATCCCTCGCAATGACGGCCACCTCGGATCGGGAAGCCGCAGAAGGGACACTCGCCCCTGCGGACGCGCCGAGTAGGCACCCGCAGGGCGAGGTAGCGCTGTAGCGCCACAAAGGCTGCCAGCGTCAGCGCGATGCCCGCCAGCGAGATGGCCAGTGGCCCGGCCTCGGAGAACTCCACATAGTTGCCGGTGTAATCGCCTGCCATCACGATCGCCAGGACACCCGATGCCCCGATCCAGGCGTAGATCGCAGGGAGGTAACGGGGGCGCCGACGCCGCAGTCGCGCCAGTAGGTAATAGGACGATCCGAGCATCGCGGCGAGCAGGGCCAGCCTGAGCAGGAAGGTCTGGCGATCGTGTCCAGTCTGCTCACTGTGCCTCTCCTGGCCGAGGCGCGCCTCGGCCCGCTCCGCGGCGGCAGTCGTCTCATTAACCTCTGCCCGAGCGGCCTTCAGGCGGCCCTCGGCGTCGTCCAGCGCCGCCTGAGCGCCGACGTAGTCTCGTTCGAGAGCAGCTGCGGGGCGATCAGCATCGAGCGCCGTCCGGTAGGCCTCGCGAGTGCGCGCGACTTCGTTGCGCGCCGCCCTCACCTCGCGCTGAGCCCGGAGATGCGCACGATTGGCCGCTTCGTTCGCTTCAATTGCCGCCAGCGCGGGCGGGCTGGGCTGCACGACGACGGTCCCGTCCTCGGCGCCGATGTCGTCGATCCGAACGTATGCCCAGACGGCGCCGACCGAGATGAAGACCGCGAGCATGACCGCGAGCACCTTCTCCCCCGTCGAGACCTCGACCTCCTCCACAGGAACCCGGGTAGTCATCTCAATCTTCTCCTCTTTTCGTTCTCGATCTGAGCTCTACGACCAACTCGCAGTCGAGCGCGCCGGCGATCCGCATCAAGGTGTCGACACGGGGCGGCCTCTGACCGCGCTCCAGTCGCGCGATCGCGGACTGGGTCGTGCCGCACAGATCCGCGAGTTCTCGCTGCGAGAGGTTCAGTACCCGCCGGCGCTCTGCGACCTGTGCGGCGATGGCTTGGAAGAGGGGTACGGGCTCGTCGGCCAACCGCATCGCCACTCGCCGCCCGAGTCGCTTAACCCCTTTCGCCGTCCCCTCCATAGCAATCTCGCTATATATAGCAGAGTTGCGATAGATCTTGGGACCCAAGCCTGCCGGTGGGTCAGGCTTCTGGACGCCCCACGGCAGGTGACCGCGTCTGCTGCCGGGGTTGCAATAGGCGACCTCAATACGCGCCGCAACGGAGGGGGTGGGATTCGAACCCACGAGCGCCTTGCGACGCCAACGGTTTTCGAGACCGCCCCGTTCAACCACTCCGGCACCCCTCCGGGAACTGGTCCGGCGGTTGATTCTACGTAGGGGCGGAGGTGGCCGGGGGTGGCCGGGGGTGGCCGGGGAGCGGCGCGCTCTCCCACTTTTCAAGCCCCTGCCGGGCGCAGCCGATTGGTTGCGCATGCAAGGTGGCGAGCAGACGAAGATCGGGCGGTTCTTCGACCGCCATCCCTGGCCGCTGCGCGCCTTTGCGCTGCTGGCGCTGATCTGGGGCGCCGGCTACCTGATCTGGCGCTTTGGCTGGAGCGCCGAGGGGGCCAACCCGGTGCTCTTCGCGATGCTGTTGGTCACCGAGGTGTACGGGCTCTGGGCGCTCGGCACGCTCGCCTGGTACTCGTGGTCGCGGCCGGCGGCGGTGCGCCCGCCGGCGACGCCGGGACGCAAGGTAGACGTCTACGTCTGCACCTACGACGAGCCGCTCGAGGTGGTGGCGGCGACGCTCGCCGGCTGCCGGGCACTTACCTACCCCCATGCCACCTACCTGCTCGACGACGGCCGCCGGCCCGAGATGGAGGAGCTGGCACGGACCGCCGGCGTCGCGTACCTGACCCGCCCCGACAACTCGAACGCCAAGGCGGGCAACATCAACGCCGCCCTCCCCCGCACCGGCGGCGAGCTGGTCCTGACGCTCGACGCCGACCACGTGCCGATGCCCGACGCGCTCGACGCGATGGTCGGCTACTTCGATGACGAGCGGGTCGCCCTGGTGCAGAGCCCGCACGACTTCTTCAACCACGACTCGGTCCAGCACTACGTCGTCGGCCGCCACGAGCAATCGCTCTTCTACCGCGTCGTCTGCCCGGGCAAGGACCGCCACGGCGCCGCCTACTGGTGCGGCTCGGCGGCGGTGCTGCGGCGCGAGGCGCTGCTGGAGATCGGCGGCGTCGCCACCGAGACGATCGCCGAGGACTTCCACACGACGATCCGCCTGCAGCGCCACGGCTGGACCAGCCGCTACCACGACGAGGTCCTGGTGCAGGGTCTCGCCCCGCACGACCTCGACGGCTACCTCCTGCAGCGCGACCGTTGGGCGCGCGGCAACCTCGCCGTCTTCACCCTGCCCGAGTCCCCCCTTCGCGCCCGCGAGCTGCGCCCCTTGCAGCGCCTCTCCTACTTCGCCAGCCTCGCCGCCTACCTGGCGCCGCCGATGCGGCTGCTGCTGCTGGTGACGCTCGCCCTGGTGCTGTGGACGGGCGAGCTGCCGATGAAGGTCGACCTCATCCCCCTGGCGGCGCTCTGGCTGCCGGCGGTCAGCCTCAACCTGTTGGCCGGCTCGGCGCTGACCCGCGGCTACATGAGGATCGGCGAGACCGCCCACTACGAGCTGCTGACGATGGAGATCTACAGCCGCGCCCTGCGCTGCGTCGTGCGTCCCGGCCACACCGCCTTCAAGGTGACGCCGAAGCAGGGCAGCGACGGCGGCGGGCTCGCCGCGGTGCGCAAGCTGCACCTGGTCGTGCTCGCCGCCGTGGTGCTGGCCGGCGGCACGGCGCTGCGCCTGCTCGACCTGGTCGGGATCGGACCGCTGCCCGACCTGCCGGGCATCGCCGCGGCGATCGTGCCGGTCCTGGGGCTGATCGAGCTGCGCCGCGCGCTGCGCACCCTGCTCGCCGTCGGCCGTCGCCGGCAGCGGCGCCAGGTCTACCGCTTCGAAGGCGAAGCGCCGGCGCACCTCTTCTCCGCCGGCGGTCACGTCGGCGGCCACTTGGTCGACGCCAGCGCCGCCGGGGTCGGGCTGGTGCTCGACGCTCCGGTCGAGGCGGGCGAACGCCCCGCCGTCCTGCTCGAGCTGGAAGACGCGCGGGGCGAGCCGCATGAGGTCGCCGCCCAGGTCGAGGTGCGCTCGGTGCGCGAGGCAGACGGACGCTGGCTGGCCGGCGCGACAATCGAGCGGATCGACGACGCCTCGCGCATGCGCCTGATGGAGTGGTGCTACGTGGTCTGCAGCCACGAGCGCCTGCGCGGCCACCGCCCGGCCGCCCCGGCGCCGGTCGCCGGTCAGGAGATCGTCATGCCGCTGGGCGAGCCGGTGCCCCAGCCGGCCGCATAGCCCAACGGCGGCGCGCGAGCCAATACCCTTGGGGAGACCCGGAGAGGTGTCCGAGTGGCTTAAGGAGCGCGACTGGAAATCGCGTGGGCGGGGTTAACCCGCCTCGTGGGTTCGAATCCCACCCTCTCCGCTCGCGGGCGGATGGCTGCGCCTGGCGGCGTCATCGGGGTCTCGCCGTGCGGAGCACTATCGAGACCCCTCTTCCTTGCCATGCTTGCCCTCCGCCCGCGAGTACCGGACCGTGGTGGGTGGTTATTTTTGGTCGACGTAGGCGATCATGATGCCCATCGCGTCGTCGATTTCGTGGTGGCCGGCCGGCACGTCGTAGATCGAGTGCAGGCGCAGCGTGTCGTTTTTGCTGAACGTGGCGACCGGTTCGCCGGTGCAGAGTGACATCGACGAGACGTGCGAGCGTCCGTCCGGCGTTTCGTAACCTTCGCCGCCGTAGCCCGCCACCGAGTCGCAGAGCAGCGAGCCTTCATCGCTCTCGTTGGTGAGTTCGATGTTGACGCCGTGGTCGTGGATGTGGCCCGCCGCGGCGATCAGCTCGCCGCCGAAGCTGGCTTTCCAGTCGTAGTGCGTGTCGCTTTCTTCGCCGCTGGGCACCGAGTAGTGCGACGTGAGGCTGCACTGGGCGACGTCGAGCCAGACCGGGCGCAGCGCTTCGCGGCTGCTGTGATCGGAGCCGGTCGCGTACTTGTAGGTCATCTTCAGCTTCACCGTCTTGGCTTCGGTTTCCCAGTTCATCAGCTCGATCACCATGTTCCAGGTCTCCGAGCTGCCGATCTTGTAGCCGTAGTCGAATTCCGTCAGGTCGACCGCCGTGCGCTCGTTGCCCGAGGCGAAGAAGCGTTCGCCGAGCAGTCCGGGGCCTTTGCCGGCGCACGTCACATCCGACTTGCCGCCGCCGCTCGCCGCGAACATCGCGTGGTGGAGCATCGGCCCGGTTTCGAGGTTCGCTTCGCTGCCATCGGTGTAGACGAGATCGGGCGTGACGCCGATCAGCGTGCAGTTCGTGCACGGCTTGGCGACGTTGGTGAAGATTTCGTTTTCGATCATCCCAGCCGTTTCGTGGTTGTGCGGTTCGCCGCCGCCGGCCGGGATCGTGTACGGGCCGTAGTCGATCGTCGTCGTTTTGATTTCGGCGTTCGCGGTTGCCGGCATCGCAAGTGCGGCGACGGCAATCACAAACGTCATCCAGCGCTTCAAGGCTGACACTTGATTCCCCTCTCTATCGAGATTGCGAGCCTCGCCCTCCCAACGAGACTGATTGATCGGGGAATTTATCCAACCATGAATAGATGTCAAGTTTCGGGGACGGAGCGTTGCTCGGCCGCCCGCCGGCCGGCGAAGAAATCCCGCAACAGCGCCGCGCACTCCTCCTCCAGCACGCCGCCGGTCACACGGGGGCGGTGGTTGAGGGCGGGCTCGGCGAGGACGTCGAGGACGCTGCCGGCGGCGCCCGCCTTGGGGTCGGGGGCGCCGAAGACCACCTCGGGGATGCGGGCGAGGACGATCGCGCCGGCGCACATCGCGCAGGGCTCGAGCGTCACGTAGAGCGTCGTCCCCGGCAGCCGCCAGCCGCCGAGCGCCTCCGCCGCGGCGCGGATCGCGAGGATCTCGGCGTGGGCGGTGGGATCGCGGCGCAGCTCGCGCTCGTTGCCGGCCGAAGCGAGCGGCTCGCCGCCGCGGGCGACGACGGCGCCGATCGGCACGTCGCCGTGGCCCGCAGCCTCGCGCGCCCGCTCGATCGCCAGGGCCATCAGGCGCGGCTGCTCCTCGCTGACGGCGTCGTCCGGCATCGATCCGTGAGTATGTTGCACCGACAACTTCGCGGGCGCGCCGGTGTTAATGCGGTTGCTCGCCCAAGCAGGGGTTTTCGCGAGCAGAGAGACCGATGATCCGACGCCTTCCGATCCTTGCCCTGACGATCCTGCTCGCGGCTGCCGCGGCGGCGCCGGCCCACGCCGCAACCGCAGTCTCGCCGGCCCGCGGCTTCGCCCCACACGAGCTCGTCGTCAAGCTCGAGGGGGAGCGCGGCGGCCGGGCGATCGAGCTGCCGCCGGGGCTCGGCGTGCGCGAGGCGACCAAGGCCCTGCGGCGCATTCCCGGAGTCGCCTACGCGGCGCCGAACTTCATCGCCACCGCATCGGCGCCCAAGCCGCCGCTGTTGCCGGTCTCCGGGATCGCCAACGACCCCGGGTCCCTGTCCGGCCCGCCCGGCGGCTGGGTCTCGCTGCAGTGGAACCTGCTGCCCTGGCGCGGAACCGCCGCCCCGGGGCTGCCGGTCTCGCCGGGGGGAATCGACGTGGTCGGCGCCTGGCGCAATCTGATCGCCGCCAAGCGCCGCGGCGCCCAGGGGATCAAGGTCGCCGTGCTCGACACCGGCGTCGCCTACCGCGCCTGGCGCAAGCGCTTCCGTCGCAGCCCCGACTTCGGCCCGGGCCAGTTCGCCCCGGGCTACGACTTCGTCGACGAGGACCGCCTGCCGCTCGACCTGAACGGCCACGGCACCCACATCGCCGGCACGATCGCCGAGAAGACCCACAACGGGGTCGGGCTCGCCGGGATCGCCTACCGGGCGAAGCTGCTGCCGGTCCGCGTCCTCGACCGGCACGGCAGCGGCGAGGCCGACGACATCGCACGCGGCATCCGCTTCGCGGTGGACAGTGGCGCCGACGTGATCAACATGAGCTTCAACTTCGGCTGCGGCAAGCATGTGCCGGGGGTCAACGAGGAGCTGCGGCGCGCCTATCGCGAGGGCGTGGTCACCGTCGCCTCGATCGGCAACCTCGGCTCGGAGGCGTGCGTCTCGCCGCCGGCGACCGGCCCACGCACGATCGGCGTCGGCGGCACCACCGAGGGCGGCTGCCTGGGGAGCTACTCGCTGCTGCCGGGCAAGGGGACCGACCTGCTCGCGCCGGGCGGCGGCCCGCCGGTCCCCGGCTGCCCGTCGGTCGCGGCGCGGCCGATCTACCAGGTGACGCTGCGCGGCGGCAACCCGCGCCGCTTCGGCGAGCCGGGCAACTACGTCGGCACCTCGATGGCGGCCGCCCACGTCTCCGGCGTCGCCGCGCTGGTCCTCGCCGGCGGCGTGCTGAAGGAGGACGCGGCACCGCGCGGCAAGGTCAACCGGCTGGCGCGCCGCCTGCGCAAGACCGCCCGCAGCATCGCCCTGCCGCCCAGCCGCCAGGGCGCCGGCCTGATCGACGCCGCCGCGGCGACGGACCCCACGCGCTGAGGCTCAGGTCGTTCTGACGATCATCACGCTGCAAGGAGCGTGATGGGAGACGTTGTTGGGGACGCTGCCGAGCAGGAAACGGCGCGCCCCGGTCATTCCCTTGTTGCCGACGACGATCAGGTCGGCCTTGGTCTGCTCGGCGATCTCGAGGATCGCGTCGGCCGGGTTGCCCTCGACCGGGTGGGTCTGGACCTCGATCCCCTCCTGCCTGACCTTGGCGGCGGCGGAATCGAGGACCAGGTTGACGTCCTCGCGCGGGCCGATCTCATGCTGGACGTCCGCCGGGGCGCCCTCCTGCTCGTCCTGGATGCGGCGTTTGGAGACCGGCTCGTAGGCGCTGACGATGCTGAGCTCCGCGCCTGCGAGCTTGGCCAGGTCGGCCGCCTGCCTGACCGCCTCGGCGGCGGTCTCCGACCCGTCGGTCCCGACGACTATGCGAGTGAACACGCCGCGATACTAACGCCCGGCGCCGCGCGCGGGCAATCCGCGGAACCCGTCGCCCAAAATCTCGGTCGGCGTAGTCGAAAGACGCACCACCGCAATCGCCATCGACGCCACCAGACAGGCAACCAGGACAAACATCCCAAATTTCCATAGCCCTGGCACGGTGACGACTAGATGGGTGGGGGCGAAAATTCGCAATCATGCATCTAGCCGCAGGGTAACCTGCAACCCATGGAGAGAGTGGCCGAGGGCGTCTGGCTGCTGCGCGGCGACCTGCGCAAGGGGATGAACGTCTACTTCCTCGAGGACGGGGACGGCGTCGTCCAGTTCGACGCCGGGACCAAGGCGATGACGAAGAAGGCGCGGGCCGCGGCCGACCGGCTCGGCGGGCTGAAGCGGGTCGTGCTCGGCCATGCCCACGCCGACCATCGCGGCACCGCGCCCTATCTGGGCGTGCCGGTCTTCTGCCACGCCGACGACGTCGCAGACGCCGAAAGCGACGCCTCGATCGCCCCTTACATGGACCTCTCGCAGCTACCGGTGGCGCCGGTGCGCTGGATCTATCCCTTCCTGCTGCGGCGCTGGGACGGCGGCGCGGTGAAGATCGCCGGCACCGTCGCCGAGGGCGACGAGGTCGCCGGCTTCCGCGTCGTCCACTTCCCCGGGCACGCGCCGGGGTTGATCGGCCTCTGGCGGGAGAGCGACCGGGTGGCGCTGGTCAGCGACACGGTCTACCTGGTCGACTCGGCGCGGCTGAAACCGCTGCCCGAGGGCGAGGCGAGCGTCCCCCATCCCGCCTGGGCCTGGGACCACGCGCAGGCGAAGCACTCGGTGCGCAAGCTGGCCGCGCTGGAACCGACGGTGCTCGGCGCCGGTCACGGCGAGCCGCTGCGCGGCGAGAACCTGCGCGAGACGCTGGAGCGGGCGGCCGAGAAGCACTGAGGCTGAGGCTCGCGGCGAAGCGGGCTGCGGCCGGCATAGGTTGCCCACCCTGATGATCGCGACCTACGTCTCGGCGGCGTTGATCTGCGCCGCCTCGCTCCTCGTCGGGCGCGCCCTGCTCGCCGTCGCCGGCCGCGACTCCTGGTCGTGGGCGGCGCCGGCGGCGGGCTTCGGCGCGCTGCTGACCGTGAGCGGCGTCCTCGCCCGCGCCCCCGGCCACGGCACGTCGGCGACCTTGGGCGTGCTGCTGTTGCTGGCGGTCTCGGGCGCGATCCTGACGCTGAGCCCCTGGCGGCCTTCGGCTTCGGATCGATCGCAGCATTTGGGGGCCTATGGGCCCCCAAATGCTTCAGGGAGGGTGCGCGATGGGCTGCTGGTCGCACTCGCGGTCGCGCTGGTGCTCTCGATCCCGTTTGCGATCACGGGCCGGTGGGGGCCGCTCGGGGTCGGGCTCAACAACGACCTCGGCCTCCACCTCGCCTGGGCAGAGTGGTTGCGCAGCGGCCTCGGGCCGGCGCCGGACACCGGCTACCCGCTCGGCCCGCACGGGCTCGCCGTCGCCGTCGCAGCGGCGCCGGGGATCGGCCTCGGCCAGGCCTTCGTCGGCGAGATCTTCGCGATCGGCGTCCTCACCGGCCTGACCGCGCTCGGCGCCCTGCCGGGGATGGCGCCGGGACGGCGGCTGCCGGCGGCGACGCTGGCCGCCGTCCCCTACCTGGCCGCCTCCTACTTCGCGCAGGGCACCTTCAAGGAGACCGCCGAGGCCCTTTTCGTCCTCGCCTTCGCCGTCGGCCTCTTCGAGCTCGACTCCGCCCGCAGCGCCGACGTGCCGGTGCTGCGGGGGCAATATGGGCACCGGAGCACCGGCGCGTCCCTGGGGCGGGTGCTTTGGGCGCTGCCTTGGCTGGCGTTGGCCGGGGGGATCTTCTTCGCCTACAGCTTCGCCGGGCTCGCCTGGCCGGTGGCGATCGTGGTGCTCTGGAGCTTCACCCGAGCTTCCGTACGGCGGGCGCTGGCGCCGCGGCGGCTGTTGAGCTTCCTGCTACAGCCGCTGACCCTGGCGGCGATCGTCCTCGTGGCAGCGGCCGGCGTCGGCGCGACCGTCGTCGGCCCCTTCGGCTTCGTCGACAGCTTCAGCACGGTCGCCGGCGCGAACACCTACGGCCCCGTCTCGCCGGTCGAGGCGCTCGGCGTCTGGCCGACCTCCAACTACCGCCTCGAAGCACCCGGCGGCGCCCAGCTGACCGGACTGGCGGGAGCGATCGGCGCCCTGGCGCTGATCGCCGGCCTGCTCTGGTGGGTGCGCCGCCGCGAGCCGGCGGTGCCGCTCGCGCTCGCCGCCTGCACCCTCCTCTTCCTCGTCGCGCTGCCGACCAGCGGCTACTACTCGCAGGCGAAGGCGCTGATGATCGCCGCGCCGCTGGCGATGCTGGTCGCGATCCGCCCCCTGCTCGTCGAATTTCCCACCCCCGGTCGTATCTCTTCCCGGCTTGCGGGAACAACTACGACCTCCGGCCGTGTGTTGCGGGCCGGATGGACCGTGCTGGCCGTCGTCTTCGTCGGCGGCGCCGCCTACTCGAGCTTCCTCGCCCTGCGCGACGCGCCGGTCGGCCCGCCCGGGCACGGCAGCGAGCTGCGCGCCTTCCTGCCGATCGTGCACGGCAAGCCGGTGCTCTACGCGGGGCAGGACCGCTACGCCGCCCACGAGCTGATGGGCGCCGACACGCACGTGCCCCTGGTCGAGTTCCCCGACGAGGCGATCGAAGAGAACCCGGAGAAGCCCTTCGACACCGGCGACGCCTACAGCCCGATCGACTTCGACTCCTTCTCCCGCCGCACGCTCAACCGCTTCCCCTATCTGATCGCCGGGCGGGCGGCCTGGAACAGCGCCGCGCCGCCCAACTTCGAGCGGATCGCCGCGACCCCCTCCTATCTGCTCTTCGAGCGCACCGGCGAGACGCCCGCAGACCGCCACGTCCTGCTCGAGGGGACCGACGCCGCCGCCTTCGCCGGCTGTGCCGCGCCGGAGATCCGCATCCTCCTCTCCAACCCGGGGCGCGCCTCGCTCTTCCCCGAAGTGGAGATCGCCCCCAAGCACCGCTGGGACGCCGGCGCCCAGCTGCATGCCGGCGAGGAGACCGGCCGGCAAATCGAACTTCCCGCCGGCCGCTGGCGGCTCTCGCTCCAGTACTTCGCCCCCTTCCCGCTCACCCTCAGCGCGCCGGGCTTCAGCGAGGAGCTGGCGCCGGCGCTCGACGGCCAGCGGCCGAACACGATCAGCCTCGCCAACGACGGCCAGTTCTGGCCGGCCGGCACCTACGAGAGCGACGGCGGCAGGGTGCGGTTCGAGCTGGCCGCCGCCGAGCCGAGCACCCTGCAACGCCTCAGCGGCTACAACGACATCGCCTACGTCGGCAACCTGGTCGCCGTCCGCGCCGTTCCCCGCACCACCGTCCCCCTGAGGGACGCGTGCGACTCGTGGATTGACCACTACGAATCCAAGGCCTCACCCTAACCAAGCAGATCAAGACGCCGGGAGCCGTGGCGTGCTCTGCACGCGAGCGACCGAGGACGCCGTATGCGCAGGTCAGAGGGCCTTAGGACCTATCCCGATAGGGGCGTGCCCCTGGGACGGTTCAGGACCAAGCGGGGCGGTCACGGCGCGGATTCCGCATGGCAGCGCCATGTGGGATTCGCGACGGGGCCGAATCCGCGCAGTGTCCTGGGCCGTATCCAGGGGTGCGATTCCCTATCGGGATAGGGCCTTAGCGAGCCGGCGCTCTTGCGAAGGCCGCACGACGTCCCAGACCAGGCCGAGCTTCTCCAGCGCCCAGATCAGCGCTGCCGATGGGTCGAGCTGGCGCTTGCCGAGCCCGTGCACGGCGGACGTGGGGAAGGCATGGTGGTTGTTGTGCCAGGCCTCGCCCAGGGTCGGCAGGGCGATCAGCGCCAGGTTGCGCGACTCGTCGGGCGTCTCGTAGTCGCGGCGTCCGAAGACGTGGCAGAGCGAGTTGATGCTGTAGGTGAAGTGGTGCAGGACGAAGACGCGGACCAGGCCGCCCCAGAGCAGGCCGCTCACCGCGGCGAAGAGGGTGCCGCCGATCAGCCAGCCCAACGCGAAGGGGACGAAGAGGCCGAGCACCGCCCAGAGCAGGAAGGTGCGATCGACCCAGTTGACCACCGGGTCCTCGAGCAGATCGGGGGCGAAGCGTTCCCTGTTGCCGCGCTGCGTGTGGATGAAGAGCCACCCCATGTGGGCGTGGAAGAGACCGCGCATCGCGCCGCGGAGGCCGTGGCCGTGGTCGACGTGAGGGCTGTGCGGATCGCCCTCTTCGTCGGAGAAGGCGTGATGCTTGCGGTGGTCGGCGACCCAGGAGACGATCGGTCCCTCGATCGCGGCCGAGCCGAGGATCGCCAGCAGCCCGCGCATCCACTTCGAGGTCTTGAAGCTGCGGTGGGTGAAGAGGCGGTGGAAGCCGACCGTGATCCCGAACCCGGTCGCCAGGTAGATGCCGACGAAGAGGAAGACGTCGCTCCAGTGGAGGGCGTCCCCCCACACCTGCCAGCCGGCGAAGACGATCGCGACGAAGGGGACCACGGTCACCAGGCCGGTGATGATCCGGTCGCGCGTCTCGTTGGCGACCGGCTGGACGTCGGATGGGAGTGGCCCACTTCCCGCCATTGCAGGGAATCATATGCTGCGCGCATGTCGTTCGCCAGCACCGCGCCGCTGCGCCGTGAGATCGAGGCGCGCATTCCCGAGCGACCCTTCGCGATCGAGTTCTGGGACGGCACGCGACTCGCCGCCGGCGGCGGCGGGGGCCCGACCTTCCACGTGCGCTCCCCCCGCGCCGTCGCCCACGTGCTGCGGGCGCCGGGGCAGCTCGGCCTCGGCCGCGCCTACGTCAGCGGCGAGATCGACGTCGACGACATGGACGCGACGATCGAGCTGCTCGACAGCTGGCAGCCGCCCTCGCTCGACCGCTCCGACATGGCTCACCTGCTGCTCGCCGCGGTGCGCGCCGCCGGCATCCAGCGCCCGCCGCGCCGCCCCGCCGCCGAGCTGGTGCTCAGCGGCCGCCTCCACAGCAAGGAGCGCGACGCGAAGGCCGTCCGCCACCACTACGACGTCTCCAACGAGTTCTTCGCCCTCTTCCTCGACGACTCGATGACCTACAGCTGCGCCTTCTTCGCCGGTGGCGCGCAGACGCTGGAGGCCGCCCAGGAGGAGAAGCTCGACGCGGTCGCCCGCAAGCTCGACCTGAAGGCGGGAGAGCGGGTGCTCGACGTCGGCTGCGGCTGGGGCAGCTTCCCGCTGCGGGCGGCGACCGAGTACGGCGCCGGCGTCGTCGGCATCACCCTCTCGCCGCCCCAGGCGGAGCGGGCGCGGCAGCGCGCCGCGGAGGCCGGCGTCGCCGACCGGGTCGAGATCCGCGTGATGGACTACCGCGACCTGGCCGGCGAGCGCTTCGACGCGATCGCCTCGATCGGCATGGTCGAGCACGTCGGCGAGGAGCAGATCGACGTCTACGCCCGCACCCTCGCCTGCCTGCTGGAGCCGGGCGGCCGGCTGCTCAACCACGGCATCGCCCGCCTGCGCCACACCGACCCCGAGGCCGGCGCCTTCTCCGAGCGCTACGTCTTCCCCGACGGCGAACCGCTGCACCTCTCGCGCGTGCTGCTGGCGCTGGAGCGGGCCGGCTTCGTCACCCGGGGCGTCTCCGAGCACGGCGCCGACTACGCCGAGACCCTGCGCCACTGGGCGCGGCGGCTGGACGAAAACCTCGACCAGGCGCTGCGCCTGGCCGGCCCCGAACGGGTGCGCGTCTGGCGCCTCTACCTGCGCGCCGCCCGCAACGGCTTCGAGAACGGGTTCCTGTCGATCTACCAAACGCGCTGCTCGCTGGCCTAGAGGCCTAACCACATCAGGCCTCTAGCGGGCCACCTCCGTGCGGCGCCTACCCCGAGCCTTAACCGGACGGCGCCGCCGCTGATGTATAAACAAGACAGTTCTTCGCGAATCTGGGGAGGGTTCGAGGCAGGTTGAGTGCGGTTCCGGCAGCGCCTTTGAGCACGCGCCAGCGCCCACACTGGCTGGACGTAGTCGCCGATCCGGTGCGCCTGCAGATCGTCCGCTCGCTCAGCCGGGTCCCCGACTCGACCGTCTCGGAGCTGGCCGCCCGCAACGAGGCCAGCTACCAGACCCTGCGCCGCCACCTGGAGGCGCTGCAGGCGTCCGGCGTGATCCAGGCGCGACCGGGAAGGAGCGACGGGCAGACCTCGGGCCGGCCCGCGACCCGTTTCAGCCTCGCCCCCGGCATCCGCGAGAGCGTCAGCTCTGTGTTTGGGGAAGCCCCGTAGGTCCCGGCAAGAGCCGGTCGAGCCAGCCTGGCATCCACCAGCTCCACTCACCCAACCTGGTCATCAGGACCGGGATGAGGAGGAGCCTGACGATAAAGGCGTCGATGAACACCCCGATCGCCTGCGCGACGCCGAAGTTACGCAGCGTCATCAACTCGGACACCGAGAAGGCGAGGAAGACGGCGATCATGATCAGGGCCGCGCCGGTGACGACGTGAGCAACGCGATCGAGGCCGTTGCGGATCGCGGCCTCGGTCGAGCCGGTGCGCACGTACTCCTCCCTGATCCGCGCGAAGACGAACACCTCGTAGTCGATCGCCAAACCGAACATGACGATCACCGTGGCGGGGATGACGGTGCTGTCGACGAAGCCCGGGCCGCCCAGCAGCGAGCCGTTGAACAGGAGGGACAGCAAGCCGAAGGTGGCGCTGACCGTGAGCAGGTTCAGCAGCGCCGCGATCAGCGGCAGGACCAGCGAGCGGACCACCGGCACGAGGATCAGGAAGCTGACCAGCGAGAGCGCCAGCCTCAGGTCGATCGCCTCGGCGCGGAGGGCGCGGTCGGCGTCCAGGGTTACCGGCGCGACGCCGCCCAGAGCGACCTCGGCACCGGTCTCTTTCCCCAGTCGAACGCTCTCCTCCTCCAGGCGGTCCTTGGTCGCCCGGGTCAGGGGGCTGGTCGACTCCTCGTGCGGGATGACGAGCATGCGGGCGTACTGGCCGCCGCGGTCGAGGCTGATCAGAGAATCGAGCTGCTCGCGGCGGCTGGGCCTGGTCCCGTCGAGGCCGGCGAGGACGAAGTAGCTCGACTCGAACAGCCCTGGCGACTGCCGCTGCAGGCGATCGAGCTGAGAGCCGCCTCCGTCATCCCGCCGCTCCAGCGCCATCCCGATCCGGCGCAGGCCGCCGCTCAGCAGCTTCGATTGCTGCGCTCCCCCTCCCAGTCCGTCGGCGAGCAGCCCCGAGCCCCCCTCGAGCCTGGCAAGCCCGCCCACCAGGCGGTTGGCCCCCTCGCTCAGCTTGACCAGGGACGGCGGCAGCCTGCCGCCCCCCTCGGACAGCGTGGCGATTCCCTCGGAGAGCCGGTCGCTCCCGGAGGCGAGGCGTCGCAGGCCGCGGTCGAGCTTGGTCGAGCCCCGAGCCAGCTTGGCGATCCCCTCCTGCGCTTCGCGGCCGTTCTCCTCCAGCTGCCCGGTGAGGTAGAGGCCGACGTCGAACTGGCCGGCGGCGCGTTCGACGCCCTGCTCGACGCCCTGCGAAGCCTCGCCCGTCTCGACAACCCCGAGCTGGTGCCGCGCCGCTTCGACTGCCTGCAGCGCCGCTTCGTATTCGGGATCGCCCCGCCCCGAGGTCATCCGGTGCAACGCCTGCGATGCGGCGCCCAGCTGGTCCTCGGTCGCCTGCAGGGGGACGCGCGTCTCGGCCAGCCGCTCGTTCCCCGCGTTCATCGCGTTCTCCAGCAAGCGGACGCTCGCCTGGATCTCGCCGGTCCCCTCGCGGGCCTTTTCGAGGCCCTCGGCGAGGCGGCCGGCGCCGCCGCTCGCCTTCTCCGCCCCCGCGGCGAGGTCGTCGCTGCCCTGACTCGCCTGGCCGAGGCCGTCGCTCAGCCGTCGCGAGCCCGAGCCGGCGGCCTCGAGCGCGTCCGCCAGCAGCCTCGACCCGGCGTTGGCCGCGCCGATCCCGGAGCTGAGGCCTTGCGCCCCCTCCGCCGCTTTCAGCAGGCCGGCGGTGTTGAGCGTGGCCCCGTCATGCACCCGCGCGAGCCCGCTCTCGAGCCGTTCGAGCCCGCGTTCCTGCTCGGCCAGGCTCTGCTCGACACCACGGATCTGCCTGGCCCCGCGCTCGATCCGGTCCAAGCCGGCGACGGCCTGAACGCCAGGGTCGCGTTCGACCAGGCGCTGGAAGGCGGTCAGGGCACGCAGCCGCTCGCCCGAGGTGAGCGGCGCTCCACGACCGTCGAGGACGACCTCCATCGGTGCGACCCAGCCCGGCCCGAGCGCCCGCTCGACCTCTTCCTGCTGGAGGCGGCCGGTATCCCCCGAAGGCAGGAAGTCGACGCTGGCCGAGCCGGACTGCAGGGTGAAGGCCCAGGCCGCGAGGAAGATCAGCGCCGCCATGATCGGGGCGATCGCCGGTGGATGCGCGACCAGGCGCCGCGACCAGCGCAGCGTGGCAATCCGCGCCGCCTCGCGCCTGGGCAATGCCCAGCGGTCCAGGTTGTCGCCGAACAGGGTCAGCAGGGCGGGGACGACGCAGAGCGCCGACGCCATGCTGAGAACCGTCGCGACGGAGACGGCGAGGGCCACCGAGAGAGCCAGCGTCCCCGGCAGGACCACCATCGCCGCCAGCATCGCCAGCAGCAACCCGCAGCCGGCCGGGACCACCGAGCGCGCTGTCGCACGCATCGTCCGCCCCGCCGCCTCGGCGGCGGATCGGCCGCCCTGCTCCTCCCGGAAGCGCGAGACGACCAGCAGCGAGTAGTCCACCCCGAGCGCCAGCCCCATCATCCCGACGACGGCCTGGGCGAAGAGGTCGAGGTCGACCACCGCCAGCAGGATGCGCAGCACGCCCTGCGAGGCAGCCACTACCGCCGCGCCGACGACGAGTGGAACCAGAGCGGCGAGGACCGAGCGGAAGACGAACAGCAGGACCAGCAGCAGCACCGGCACGGCGATCAGCTCGCCGGCTTTGAGCGCCCGCTCGTTGGCGTCGAGACCGGAGTCGAGGATCGCCGGCAAGCCGGCGACGTTCGCCTCGACCCGCCCGCCCACGCTCGCCTCGATCTGCCGCTCGACCGGGGTGAGCAGGTCGGTGATGTCCTCCCCCGCCGCCTCCTGGGAGCGCACGACGATCGCGACGACCTCCGGCTCCGGCCGCAAGCCCTCGACCGCGGCGCCGGTGCTCCACGGCGATACCACCAGGAGGCGCGGCATCCGCCCGAGGCCATCCGCCAGTCCCTTGCCCTGACGTACGACCGCGCGCCGCGGCCCGCGCAGCATCACCACCATCGCGTGCTCGTTGCCGAAGGCCCGCCGGGCGATCTCGTGCGCCCGCTTGCTCTGGCTGCCGTCGACGTAAACCGGGTGCAGCTCGAGCTCGTCCGCCAGCCCGCGCCCGAGGAACGCCAGGAACGCGACCGAGAGGATCCAGATGGTCACGACGAGCCGGGCGCGCCGGCTAAGGAAGTCAGCCATCGCGGGTGGAACCCGTCCTTGCGCAGAGCGCGCTAACCATCGGTCGCAGCGTGCGGCGTACGCCGTTCTGTCCCTTGGCTACGAGGGGGGAGGCGAGCAGGCGCTTCCGGTCACGGCGCCCGCATACCCCCGTGCGCAGCGAGAGGACGCCGCGCTTGCCGCCCCGCAGGCGCATCGTGAAGCGCGATAGCGGCACGTCGGGCAGCCCGACCAGGCTGGTGAAGATGCGGCCGCGGCGTTTAAGGGTCCTGCCGCGAACGTCGACGCGCAGACCCCGGGCGGCGAGCCCGATCCAGAGGTCGGGCAGGCCGTCTCCCTGAGGCTGCACGACGTAGATCGCGCCCTTCAGCGGCTCGCCCAGCATCGGCGTGCGAGCCCGGGCCGAGCCGACCCGCGCCCGGGCGGAGCAGAGCCCGTCGACCGCGTCGCGGCGCGAGCAGATCTCCCTCAACCCCGAGATGTCGAACCCAAGCGCGCGGGGAAGCGCGATCCGCATCGCCCGGAGGTTCGTGTCGCGCGATCGCAGGCGGGTCGTCACCCGCAGCCCGGGCCTGGCGTCGCGACGCAGGCGCGAGCGACCGGTCAGCCTCAGCGAGAAGCGGGGCCGGAGGCGCAGCCGCCCGCACCGCCTCACGACCAGGGGGCTGGTCGCGGTGGCGATCCCCCCGGCGCTCGATTCGAAGGCCGCGTCGAAGGCCGCCGGATCGCACGATGTGGGGTTGCGAAGCAGTCCCGGGCGATCGACGGACAGGCCGAGCGAGCGGAAGCGCAGCGGCACGCCCTCGACGACCCTCGGCAACGGGTCGCTCTCGATCGAAAGTCGCCCGCTGCGTGGATGAACCCTCAACGCTGCGCGGACCACGGTCGAGCCCAGGTCGAAAGGCCCGACCGCGGCGGCGAAGACGATCGCCATGCTGAACGGCGCCGTCCCGTAGGCGCCCGCGGCGTAGACGTCGCCGTGAAGCACGGCGGGGCTCGGCCCGGAGCCGACCTGCGCGACCGCGGCGCCGATCCTGCTCGGCGGCGGGCAGGCGCCGCTCGCCGCGCCGGCGGGCGAGCAGAGCTCGATCCCCGCCAGGGCGGCGCTCAGCCCCCTAGGCAGTCCTACCGCGAATCGCCTCGTCAACAGCTGGCCGGGGTGGCGCACGACGGTCATCGAGAAAGCGGTCGAGCGGCCGGCGGCATGCCCCGAGCTCGCGGCGATCAGCGCCGGCGCGAACCCCGGCGGGCCGGAGCACGACGAGCCGTTGGCGGCGGCGATCGACACGGCGGCGGCGGAGGTCTCCGGCTTGCCGCCGCGATGGGACTCGAAGCTGCCCCCGGCGAAGGCCTCGCCGCAGGCCAGCGGCGTCGCCAGCAGGGCCTGCGGGCCGCCGTCGAAGCTCATCGTCAGCCGGCTCAGCGGTAGCTGCGGCAAATCCGTCAGCCGGGCGGAGAGGCGGCCGGTCTCCGGGTCGGCGTTCAGGGCGCTGACGAGCTTGACCGTCGCGCCCCGGGCGCGCGCCGCGATCAGCATGCGAAAGCGCTCCCCCGGCCGTTCCTCACCCAGGTAGATCGCGCCGTCCAAAGGCTCGTCCAGCAGCGGTGTCTCGATCTCGATCGCGCCGACCCGCGAGGAGGCGGGGCACGACGCCGGATCGGCATCGCCGAGCCCAAACCGGGCGTCGCCGCACGCCGTAAGCCCTACGGCACCGCCTGGCGAAACGGTGAGGTCTGGGGGGAGCTCGATCGTCGCCGCTTCGAGCTGCGCGCTGGCCTGCCCGTCGGGGCTCCGGTCTTCGGGCATCCGCAGGTCGATCGCCGCGCCGGTCGGGGCGTCTGCCGCGGGGTCGTCGAGCTCCAGCTCCAGCTGCGGCGCGAAGCTCAGCTCCTGGCAACCGGCCAGCGGCGGGTCGGATTCGGCGGTCGCGCTCGACCAGCCCGCGTCCGGCAGCCAGGAGCGGGCGCGCAGCGTGACCTCCAGCGGGCCGCAGCGCGGCGGCAGGGTCAGGAAGGGCCGGCGGGGAATCGCCGTTCCGCTCTGACGGTCGGCGGGGACCCCCCAGAGCTCTGCCCGGGCGCCGCTGACGACCGGCGATTCCGACAGGTCGCTCGCGGCAAGGGTGATGCCGAAGTCCTCGGGGCGCAGCTCCATCTCCAGCGGTACGTCGAAGCCCGGGCTCGAGCCGAAGGCCAGCACCTCGCCCGGCTCGGGCTCCAGCTGGAAGACCGGCAGGCTCGATTCGCCGCCGCCCAGGAACTCCAAGACGAGCGTGCCCACGCGGCTCTCCTCGGAGCATTCTTCTCCCGCTTCGAACTGGCCCCGCGGGCACTCGGGAACCGAGTCCGGGTAACCGCCCAGCCCCGGCGGCAGCTCAAAGACCAGGTCGCGCAGGGAGGTTTCGGTGCCTTCGACGCTCAGGGCGAAGTCGATCTGCAGCCGGTCCGGGTGGGCGCCCGCCCGGTTCTCCGGGTTTCCTTCCGCGTCGAGCGCCCTTACAACGAGGCTGCCCGGGACGATTCCGAAGTCAGCTGCGTGGGCGGCGGGGGTCGCGACAGCGAATGCCAGAAAGGCGCAGAGCAAAGCTGCCCGGGTCACGAACGGCTGAGGCTACGCAGGACCTAACGGTGCGGCAAGAGTTATCTCCAAAGATGGGCATAACCGCGCTCGAGCGTCGGCAGCGCGAAGTCGGCGCCGGCCCTGCGAAGGTGTGCTCGGCGACGTCGGCCTCGACCCCGTAGAGCTCCTCGAAGCCGCGCTGCCAAGCGGCCCCCCCGCCGCCCGTGACGAGGAGCGTCCCGTCGATGTCGGAGAGGGCCGCCTTGATCGCGCTCTCGCCCATCGTTCCGCGCCTACTCGGAGGACTCGCCGACCGTGCCGCGCTGGCTGAGGACGTAGAGCAGGCCGAGGGCGGGCAAGATGGCAAGTGCGGCGACGCCGAAGACGACCAGGATGGCGGTCAGGGTCGGGCCGGGCGCGGCGGCGCCGGCGATGTCGAGCGAGGTGGGCAGCAGGTAGGGGAACTGGGCGACGCCCCAGCCCCAGATCACCGCGGCCACCGCGAGGATCGCCGGCGGGCGCAGGCCGCGGTGGCGGTCGCGGGCCAGCATGATCAGCACGGCCGTGCCGCAGGCGCCGGAGACGAGGACCAGCGGCAGGCCCTCGGCGACGAGCCGGTCGAAGACGTAGCGGGCGTCGGCGTGCAGGGCGAAGATCCCCGCCAGGGCGAAGGCGCCTGCCGCGGCGGCGGCGGCGAGCGCCCGCCGCCGGAAGTACTCCTCCATCTCGGCGTCGCCGGCGCGGCGCGAGTCGGCGATCAGGAAGACCGCCGCCAGGTAGGCGCCGCTGGCGACGAACAGCGCCCCGGTCAGCAGCGGCAGCGGCTCGAGCCAGCTGGAGAAGGCGGCGCCGTCGCCCTCCGCCGGCACGTTGCCCGAGGCGATCGCGCCGACCACGGTTCCCATGAAGAAGGGCGTCAGCACCGAGGAGATCGCGAAGCAGGCGCCGAGCGCCCGCTGCGCCGGCAGCGAGTCGACGCCCTTGCGGAAGGCGAAGCCGGCGCCGCGCAGGACGATCCCCAGCGCCGCCAGCGCCAGCGGCACGTAGAGGGTCGACATGATCGCGGCGAAGGCCTCCGGGAAGGCGGTCCAGAGAATCACGAGGATGAAGATCAGCCAGACGTGGTTGGCCTCCCAGACCGGCGCGATCGAGCGCTGGATGCGCGCCCGCGGCCGGCGACCGCGCTCGGCGTCGCCGGCGAAGAGGTCCCAGAGGCCGCCGCCGAAATCGGCGCCGCCGAAGACCGCGTACATCGTCGCCCCGATCCAGAGGATCGCCGCCGCCATGTCCGCCTTGCTCATGGGCACCCCCGTTGCGAGTTATCCGTCATATGCACGGGAAACTCGCAACACCCGCTCACCGGACCGCCTCCTCCGAGGTCGCCGAAGGCCCGTAGGGCGACTCCGCCTCGCCGCCCTCGCCCTGCTCGCGCCAGCGGCGTGCCATGCCGCGCAGGACGAGGATCGCGGTGGTGCCCAGCGCCGCGTAGAGCAGCATCACGCCGGCGAAGGCGAACCAGATCCCCTCCGCCTCGGTCACCGCTTCGGAGGTGCGCATGTGGCCCTGAACGATCCACGGCTGGCGGCCGACCTCGGTGACGATCCAGCCGCACCAGACGGCGACGATCGCCGCCGCGCCGGAGATCGCCACGGCGCGCAGGAACCAGGGCGTGCGCGGGATGTCGCGCCGCCGCCACCAGGCGACCGCCAGCCAGGCGGCCAGCGCCAGGAGGCCGAAGCCGATCCCGACCATCGTGTCGAAGGAGAGGTGCAGCAGCGTGTTGGCGGGCGGGCGCTCGTCGGGCGGGATGTCCTCCAGCCCAGTTACCACCGTGTCGGTGCTGAAGTCGACCAGCCACGAGTTGAGGCCGGGGATGCCGATCCCGCCCACCACCCCGTCGTCGGTGCAGATCCCGCCGATGTACTCGGTCTGGTCGGGCCCGGTCTCCTGGACGCACTCGAAGGCGGCGAACTTGGCGGGCTGGTGGTCGGCGACTTCGCGCGCCGCCAGGTCGCCCCAGAAGATCTGCACCGGGGTGGCGAGGCAGGCGATCGTCAGGGGGATCATGAGGCCGAGGCGGTGGTGGCGGTCGCGCCGCCCGCGCAGCATCCCGACCGCGTAGACCGAGGCGAAGAGGAAGCCGGCGACCATGTAGGCGGCGAGGATCATGTGCGGTACCTCGTAGTGCCAGGCGGGGTTGAAGAGCACCTCGAGCGGCGCCGTGTCGACCACTTTGCCGGCGGCGTCGAGCGTGAAGCCCTGCGGCTGGTTCATCCAGGAGTTGGCGGTGACCACCGAGAAGGCGCCGCCGATCCCGGCGACCAGCATCGGCACCCCCGACCAGAAGTGCGGCCAGCCGCCCAGCCGCTTCCAGCCGTAGATGTAGATCGCCAGGAAGATCGCCTCGGTGAAGAAGAAGAGCCCCTCGATCGCGAAGGCGATGCCGAAGGCGTCGCCGAAGCGCTCCATGAACTCCGGCCAGAGCAGGCCGAACTCGAAGCTGAGCACGGTGCCGGTGACCGCGCCGGTGGCGAAGGTGACGGCGGCGACCTTCGACCAGCGCCGCGCCAGGCGCATCGCGTCGGGGTCTTCGCGTTTGAGGCCGATGTAGTTGGCGGTGAGGACGATCGCCGGGAAGGCGACGCCGATGCAGGCGAGGACGATGTGGAAGCCGAGCGTGAACGCCATCAGCTGGCGCGCCGCGAGCAGGTTGGACTCCGACGCCGCGAGCGGGAGGGCGTCGAGTCCGGGCACTTCCTACCCCTGCGCCCTCGCCCGGCGGTAGCGGCGGATCAAGGCGTTGGTCGAGCTGTCGTGCTTCAGCTCGGGCTCCCCCTCGGCCTGCAGCTCGGGGACGATCGCCTTGGCCAGCACCTTGCCCAGCTCGACCCCCCACTGGTCGAAGGAGTCGATCCCCCACACCGCCCCCTGCGTGAAGGCGCTGTGCTCGTAGAGGGCGACCAGGGTGCCCAGCGTGTGCGGGTCGAGCCGCTCGGCGAGGATCGTGTTGGAGGGGCGGTTGCCCTCCATCACCCGGTGCGGGACGACCTCCTCCGGCGTGCCCTCGGCCCGCACCTGCTCGGCCGTCTTGCCGAAGGCGAGCGCCTCGCCCTGGGCGAAGACGTTGGAGATCAGCAGGTCGTGGTGCTCGCCGAGCGGGTTGTCAGAGTGGAGGAAGCCGATGAAGTCGCAGGGGACGAGGCGCGTGCCCTGGTGGAGCAGCTGGTAGAAGGAGTGCTGGCCGTTGGTCCCCGGCTCGCCCCAGAAGATCGCCCCGGTGTCGTAGTCGACCCCGGCCCCGTCGAGGGTGACGTGCTTGCCGTTCGACTCCATCGTCAGCTGCTGCAGGTAGGCGGGGAGGCGGTGCAAGTACTGGCTGTAGGGGAAGACGCCGCAGGTCTGGGCGCCGAAGAAGTTGCCGTACCAGACTGACAGGAGGCCGATCAGCATCGGCAGGTTCTGCGCGGTGGGGGCGGTGCGGAAGTGCTCGTCCATCGCGTAGAACCCGGCCAGCATCTCCTCGAAGCGGGCCGGGCCGATCGCCAGCATGGTCGAGAGCCCGATCGCCGAGTCCATCGAGTAGCGGCCGCCGACCCACTCCCAGAAGCCGAACATGTTCTCGGTGTCGATGCCGAACTCGGCGACCTCCGGGGCGTTGGTGGAGACGGCGACGAAGTGCTTGGCGACCGCCGCCTCGTCGCCGCCGAGGCCGGCCAGCGACCACTCGCGCGCGGTGTGGGCATTGGTCATCGTCTCCAGCGTGGTGAAGGTCTTGGAGGAGATGACGAAGAGGGTCTCCTCGGGGTCGAGGTCGCGGGTGCACTCGGCGAAGTCGGTGCCGTCGACGTTCGAGATAAATCGGAAGTTCGTCTCGCGGCGGCTGAAGTGGCGCAGCGCCTCGTAAGCCATCGTCGGCCCGAGGTCGGAGCCGCCGATGCCGACGTTGACCACGCTGCGGATCGGCTTGCCGGTGTGGCCGGCCCACTCGCCCGAGCGGACCCGCTCGGCGAAGGCGCTCATCCGGTCAAGCATCTCGTGCACCTGCTTGACCACGTCGACGCCGTCGACGACCAGCGAGCGCTCGCGCGGCATCCGCAGCGCGACGTGCAGGACGGCGCGGTCCTCGGAGATGTTGATGTGCTTGCCGGCGAACATCGCCTCGCGCCGCTCGGCGACCCCGCGCTCCTCGGCTAGCCGGCCGAGAAGCATCACGGTCTCTTCGGTGATCCTGTTCTTGGAGAAGTCGAGGTGGAGGCCGGCGCCGTCGGCGACGAGGCGCTCGCCGCGGCCCGGGTCGGCGGCGAACAGGTCGCGCAGGTGCCTGTCGCCGATCTCGGCGTGGTGGCGCTCGAGCGCCTTCCAAGCCTCGCTCTCGCGCAGCGCGCTCACTTCGCCGGCTCTGCCTCGATCGTGCCCAGCAGCTCGCGCCAGGAGTCGTCGTCGAAGCTCTGCTTGCCCTCCTCCTGGAGGCGGGCGGCGAGCCAGAGGCTCTGGCCCAGTCGGTGCAACTGCTCGGTCGGCTTCAAGGCGCTCTCCTCCTTCTCGTCGCTTACGGGTTCCCCTCCAGGTCCAGGACTTCGCGCGCCGCCTCCGCGACCCTGTCGGGCGTGAAGCCGAACTTGGCCTGCACGTCCCTCAGCGGCGCCGAGCTGCCGAAGGTGTGCATGCCGATCTGCCTTCCCCGCTGGCCGACGTAGCGGTCCCAGCCGATCGTCGAGGCCTCCTCGACCGAGACACGCGCGGTCAGCTCGGGCGGCAGCACCGCATCGCGATAGGCGGTGTCCTGGCGCTCGAACAGCTCCCAGCATGGCAGGCTGACGACGCGCGAGCGCACGCCTTCGCCGCGCAGCTCCTCGTGCGCGGCGAGCGCCAGCGCCACCTCGCTGCCGGTGGCGATCAGGATTACCTCGGGGTCGCCGCTGCCGGGATCGGCGAGCACGTAGCCGCCGCGCCGCAGCCCGGCGGCTGAGGCGTACTTCGAGCGATCGAGGATCGGCACGCTCTGCCGGGTGAGGACGAGGGCGACCGGCTGGTGGGTGCGGTCGACCGCGACCCGCCAGGCCTCGGCGACCTCGTTGGCGTCGGCGGGGCGGATCACGTCGAGGCCGGGCACGGCGCGCAGCGAGGCGAGCTGCTCGACCGGCTGGTGGGTCGGGCCGTCCTCGCCCAGGCCGATCGAGTCGTGGGTGAAGACGTGGACGACGGGGAGCTCCATCAACGCCGAGAGGCGGATCGCCGGTCGCGCATAGTCGGAGAAGGTGAGGTAGGTAGACCAGAGCGGCCGCAGCTTGGAGAGCGAGAGGCCGTTGGAGATCGCCGCCGCCTCGTGCTCGCGGATGCCGTAGTGGATCTGGCGGCCGCCGAAGGCGCCGGGCTCGAGGTCGCCGGCGCCGTCGACTTCCAGCTGCACCGCGGTCGAGTCGGTCAGGTCGGCGGAGCCGGCGAGCATCCAGGGGACGCGGGCGGCGATCGCGTTCTCGACCTGGTGGGAGGCCTTGCGGGTGGCGAGGCCCTTCTCGTCGGGCGCGAAGCTGGGGATCTCGGCGTCCCAGCCGTCGGGCAGCGCGCGCTTCTGCATCGCCTCGATCTCGGCGGCGAGCTCGGGCTCCTCGGCGGCGTGGGCGGTGAGCCTCTCCTCCCAGGCGGCGCGCAGCTCGGCGCCGCGCACCCCGATCCCGGCGGCGAAGTGCTCCTTGACCCCGTCGGGGACGAGGAACTGAGCGTCCTCGGGCCAGTCGTAGGCGCGCTTGGTCTCGCGCACCTCCTCCTCGCCCAGCGGCGAACCGTGGACCGCGGCGGTGTCGTGCTTGTGTGGCGAGCCGTAGCCGATATGGCTGTCGACGACGATCAGGGTCGGCCGGTCGGGCTCGTCCCTGAACTCGGCAAAGGCGCGGTCGGCGAGGTCGAGGTCGTTGGCGTCGCCGATCCGGGTGACGTTCCAGCCGTAGCCGATGAAGCGAGCGGCGACGTCGTCCTCGTAGGTGAGGTTCGTCTTGCCGTCGATCGTGATGTGGTTGTTGTCGTAGATCCAGCAGAGGTTGTCGAGCTTCAGGTGGCCGGCGAGCGAGGCGGCTTCGTTGGAGACGCCCTCCATCAGGCAGCCGTCGCCGGCGATCGCGTAGACGTCGAAGTCGAAGAGGTCGGCACCGTAGCGGGCGCCCTGCCATTTGGCGGCGATCGCCATGCCGACGCTGGTCGCGATCCCCTGGCCGAGCGGCCCCGTCGTCGCCTCCACGCCGGAGGTCCAGCGGTACTCGGGATGGCCCGGCGCGCGCGAGTCGAGCCGGCGGAAGCTCTCGATGTCCTCGAGCGAGACCGCCGGGCGGCCGACCACCTCGTAGTCGGGTTCGACCGCCTGCACCTCGGTCAGGTAGAGCAGTGCGTAGAGCAGCATCGAGGCGTGCCCGGCGGAGAGGACGAAGCGGTCGCGGTTGGGCCAGACCGGGTCGGCGGGGTCGAAGCGGAGGTGGCGCTGCCAGAGGGAGTAGGCGACGGGGGCGATCCCCATCACCGTTCCCGGATGGCCCGAGTTGGCCTTCTGGATTGCGTCGATCGACAGCGTGCGGATCGTGTCGATGCAGAGCCGGTCGATGGAAAGGGACGCTATCGGAGTCGGAGCGCCTTCTTCTGAACTTTTACGGCTCAATTTGAACAACGGTCCCGTCGGCGTTGTTCGCGACCCATACGGCGGTGCCCCCGACAGCGACTGCGCCGGGCTGAGGCCCGACGTCGATGGAGTCGCCGATCGGCTCTCCACTCTCGATGTCAAGGCGGTCGACGGTCCCGTCGGCTGAGTTCGCAACCCAGACGATGCTCGTGCCGGCGTCGATGCCGCCAGGTTGGTCGCCGACCACGGTTGGCTCACCGAACAGAGTCCGAGTTGCGGGGTCGACGCGGGTGACGCGGTCGGAGCGGCTGTTGGCCACCCAGACGAGGCCGCCGCCGACGGTGATCCCGGCCGGGCCGCGGCCGACCGGGATCGGCGGATCGGCGGTCGCGGTCGCCGGGTCGATCCGCCGCACCACGCCGGTCGAGGCGCTGCTGACCCAGACCGCGCCGGCGCCGTAGGCGAGGCGCAGGGGAGCGGCGTTGGGCTCGATGCCGCGCTCGAAGACGCGGCCGCCGGGGTTGATCGCCGTGACGCCGTCGCCCGCCTCGTCGGCGACCCAGATGCGGCCGCCGCCGAAGACGATCGCGCCGGGCTGGCCGCCGATGTCGATCCGGTCGGTGACCTGGCGTGAGGCGGGGTCGACCTCGAGGACCTCGCCGCGGCGCGGGCCGGCGACCCAGACCGAGCCCTCGCCGACGGTTACCCCGGCGATGCCGCGGCCCAGCCGCAGCGGCGATCCGACCACCCGGCGGGTCTCGGGATCGATGCGCGAGAGAGTCCCGTCGGGTGCGCTCGTCACCCAAACCGCGCTCTCGCCGACCGCGAGGCGCAGCGGCGGCCTCCCCACCTCGATCGGCTCCGACACCGCCGCCCCGTCGCCGTCGATCAGGAGGAAGGCGACGGCCGCGAGCGCGATCAGCACCACAGGGACCGCCGCCCAACGGACGTGCCGGTACTTAACCGCCGATAAGGGCGGGTAACGACCGGCACGTCCGCTCGGGTGGTCGGCGGAGTCGCCGAGGACGAGGGTTCGTGCCGGGGTCGCCCCCTGGTGCTCGCGGGCGGCTTCGATCAGCTCGCCGGCGCTGCGGTAGCGCTCGGCCGGGTCCTTGGCGACGGCGCGCTCGATCACCCGGTCGAGGCCGCGCGGCATCTGCGGCTCCTCGTCGCCCTCGCGGCGGGCGTAGGGCACGACGCCGGTCAGCGCCTCGTAGAGGACGCAGCCGAGCGAGTAGACGTCAGCGGCCGGGCCGACCCGCCGGCCGCGCCACTGCTCGGGCGACATGTACTCGACCGTGCCGACCACCGAGGCGCTGCTGAGGGCGCCGCTGTCGCCGAGCGCCCGGGCGAGGCCGAAGTCGGTGAGGAAGGCGCGGTCGCCTTCGAGCAGGATGTTGTGCGGCTTGACGTCGCGGTGGACGATGCCGGCCGCGTGGGCGGCGTCGAGCGCCGCGGCGACCTGGCCGAGCAGCTCGACCGCCTCGGCCGGCGGCAGCGGGCCCTCCACCTCGATCCGGCGGCGCAGGTCGCCCCCCTCGATCAGGCGCATCGCGACGAGCAGCTCGCCGTCCTCCTCGCGCGCGTCGTAGACCGGGACGACGTGTGGGTGGTCGAGCCGGGCGGCGAGCCGCGACTCGCGCAGGAAGCGCTGGCGGAAGTCCTCGTCGTCGGCGAACCGGCGGGAGATCACCTTCAGCGCCACCGGCCGGTCGAGCGCCAGGTGGGTCGCCCGGTAGACGACCCCCATCCCGCCCCGCGCGATCAGCGCGTCGAGCCGGTAGCCGGCGAGGGTCGAGCCGAGTTCCGGTTCCGCCACCCCGCCGTTATACCCCGCGCACCAGGCGCGACTCGGAGGTCGCCAGGCCAGAGGCCGACCGAGGACAACGCCTGGCGGCCTCCGAGGCCGCCTGGTCTAGCGGGGTGGCTGCCAGGCGATGACCGGGCCTATCGTCGACGCGGTCGAGCCGCTCTCCAAGGAGTAGCCCCGCGCCAGCTCGACGCTGCGACGGCTGCGGACATCCACCGCGGCGAGCGTCTCGCGTTCCTCCGTCGCAATGAAGGCGGCGACCTGGCGGCCGGCGGAGGAGAAGACCGCATTGGTGGTCGACTGGTCGGCCACCTCGGTCAGCTTGCGCGCCCGCCCGGCGCCGCGGCGCCCGACCGGCAGCGGCTTCGTCCAAAGCCCCTGCGAGCGACGGAAGAGCAGCAGTCGGCCGTTCGGCGAGACGTCTTCGACGTAGGCGGAGCCGGCGCCGCGGATCAGCGCCCGCACACCGCGTCCGTTGCCGCGCATGGTGAAGACGTCGGCGTAGGCGCCCGGCCCCTCGCCGCTTTGGCCGCGGCTGAAGACGATGCCGCGGGCGAAGAAGCGCGGCGCGAACTCGTCGACGCGACCGGTACGGGTCAGCCGCCGCAGCGCAGCGCCGCTCGGCCGCACGGTGAAGACATCGTCGGCGCTGCCGCCGCCCGGCTCGGCGAAGCCACGGACGAAGGCGATCGCCCGGCCGTTGCCGGAGAAGGTCGCTTCGCGCTCGTCAGCAGCTGAGGTGGTGAGCCGGCGCAGGCCGGCGCCGGACGGCCGCACCGTGTAGAGGTCGCGCGGCGCGCCCGTGGCGGCGGCCCGCTCGAAGAGCAGGTAGCGCCCGTTTGGCGCAAAGTGCGGCCGGCCGTCGACCTCGGGGCCGCCGGTGACGGCGTGCTGCGCCGAGCCGTCGGCCCGCATCGCCCATAGGTCTCCGTCACGGACGAAGGCGATCATCCGCCCGTCGGGCGAGAAGTCGGGCTGGCTGTCGGCGGGGTTCTCGGTCAGCTGGTTGAGGCGGCCGTTGCGGGCGGCGAAGAGACCGCCCTCGTCGGGCTCGCCCTCCGCACCGGAAACGGCTTGGGAGAAAACGACGGCGCGCGACGGATTGGCGGCCATGGCGGCCGCCGGCAGGGCGACGAGCGCGGCTATGGCGAGAAGGGCCGAGAGAAGAGAACGGTGGTGGAACATGACGATTCCTTTCTGGATCGGTGACGTGTCGCACCAATCCTGCGCCCGCCAAGCGATCCCGCCAACGCCAGCCGTGCCCCCCGCCGAGCCGGCTATGGCCCGGTCCGCGCCATCGAGCTTGCTCTTTCCCGCCATATCGGCGGGTAACAGCAAACTCGGCCTACTGGGAGCGGTCGAGGCCGAGCTCGATCACCCGGGCGGCGATCAGGCGGGGGCGCTCGCGGCCCGCATCGCCGCGTACGTCGAGCTTGGCGGCGAGCGCGTCGAGGCGGCGCTGGGCGGTGCGCTCGCTGACCTGCAGCGCCTCGGCAAGCTCGGCGCGGGTCGCCGGCCGGCCGGCGAAGGCGCCCTCGCTGCGGTAGGGGGCGACGAGCGCCGTCGCCGTCGCCCGCTCCTCCTCGCTCAGCGCAACCGACGGCGCCGAGGCGGGCACGGTCATCCCGCCCCCGGCGGGCGCGGCGATCGAGACTTCGAGCCGCTGCCGCCCCAGGCTGAGCACGTCGCCGTCGCGCAGGCGGCGCGGCCGGTCGAGCGGCTCGCCGTTGAGCGCGGTGCCGTTGCGGCTGTCGAGGTCGGTCGCCATCAGCACCCCGCCGCGCTCCTCGATCAGCAGGTGGCGCCCCGAGACCGCATCGTCATCGAGGCGGAGATCGGCCTCCGTGTCGCGCCCCACGGTCGTCCGCTCCGCCAGCGCGAAGGAGCGCGGCTCGCCCTCGCTGCCGGTGATCCAGAGGCGCGCGTCCATCGCCCCGCGAGCATAGAGTCCCGGCCATCGGGGCAGACGAGGAGAAGCGGATCGCGGCGGAGGCGGCGGCGGAGCTGGTCGAGGACGGGATGACGGTCGGGCTCGGCACCGGCTCGACCGTCGCCCACCTGCTGCCGGCGATCGTCGCCCGCGGGCTCGACGGCATCCGCTGCGTGGCGACCTCGGTCGCGACCGAGGAGCAGGCGCGCGGCCTCGGCATCCCGGTGGAGGAGTTCAGCAGCTTGGAGCGACTCGACATCGCGATCGACGGCGCCGACCAGGTGGCGCCCGACGGCTGGCTGATCAAGGGGGGCGGCGCCGCCCACCAGCGGGAGAAGGTCGTCGCCGCGGCGGCCGAGCGCTTCGTCGTGATCGCCGACTCGAGCAAGCCGGTCGACTCGCTCGCGCCCCCGCTGACGCTGGAGCTGCTCGCCTTCGGACTCGCCTCGACCCTGGCCAGGCTCGGCGACGAGGTCTCCCTGCGCGACGTCCCGCGCAGCCCCGACGGCGGCGTCATCGCCGACTACCGCGGCCCGATCGACGACCCCGTCCTTCTCGCCGCCCACCTCGAGGCCGACCCTGGCGTCACCTCCCACGGCCTCTTCCCGCCGGCGATGGTCAGCGACGTGCTGATTGGCCGCGGCGGTTCGGTCGAGCACACCAAGCTTTGAGCTACCGAGCCTCGCCCATCGCCGCCTTGTCGGCGATCACGAGCTGGTTCTCGTTCTCGACCCGGCCGGCGGGGATCGAGGTGTCGCCGGTGAGCAGCTTGGCGAGCGGCTCGCGCACCTTCTCGCCGAGGACCAGCCAGAGGATGCGGCGGGCGCCGACGAGCCCGGGATAGGTGATGGTCATGCGGCGGTGGCCTTCGTACTCGCGGTCGGTCATCGCCACGCGCAGGTCGCGCTCCTCCAGCACCAGGTCGTTGGGGATGAGCGAGGCGGTGTGGCCGTCCGGACCGAGGCCGAGGTGGACGAGGTCGATCTCCTCCGGCAGGTGTGCTTCGTACTCGGCCGCGGCCAGTTCGAGGTCGCGGCTGGTGACCGGCATCGGCCGCACTGCCGCCTGGTGGGCGATCGACAGCATCTGCACCAGATGGGTCAGGTTGCGGTCCTCGTCGCCGGGCGGCGCAACCCGCTCGTCAACTTGGTAGATCCGCGTCTGCTCCCAGGGCATCTCGGCGTCGTCGCCGAGCAGCCCGATCATCCCCCAGGGCGTCCTGCCGCCGCTCAGCGCCAGGTTGAAGCGGCCCCGCTCGGCGACCGCCTCCTGGCCGGCGGCGACGATCGCCTCGGCCGCGCGGCGCGAGGCGGCGGCGGCGTCGGCGAGGACCTCGGTCTCGATCGCCATCGACGGCCGCCCGCCTACGCGGCCTTCTCGTCGTGGCCGCCGAATTGCTTGCGCATAGCCGAGAGCACCTTGTCGCCGAAGTCGTCGAGCCCGCGCGAGGAGAAGCGCTCGTACAGGGCCGCCGTCAGCACCGGCGCCGGCACCCCCTCGTCGATCGCCGCGATCGAGGTCCAGCGCCCCTCGCCGGAGTCGGAGACCCGCCCGGCGAAGTCGTTCAGGTCGGGCGATTCCTGCAGCGCCGCCGCGGTCAGGTCGAGCAGCCAGGAGCCGATCACGCTGCCCCGCCGCCAGACCTCGGCGACCTCGGGCAGGTCGATGTCGTACCGGTAGTACTCGGGCTGCTCGAGCGGGGCGGTCTCGGCATCGGCTTCGCGCTCGGCCTTTCCGGCGTTGGCGTTGCGGAGGATGTTGAGCCCCTCGGCGTAGGCGGCCATCACCCCGTACTCGATCCCGTTGTGGACCATCTTGACGAAGTGCCCGGCGCCGTTCGGGCCGCAGTGCAGGTAGCCGTTCTCCGACGGGGAGGGCTCGCCGCTGCGGCCCGGCGTGCGCTCGGCCTCGCCGGCCCCCGGCGCCAGCGAGGCGAAGACCGGGTCGAGCCGCTGCACGGCGCCGTCGGGCCCGCCGATCATCAGGCAGTAGCCGCGCTCGAGGCCGTGCACGCCGCCACTGGTGCCGCAGTCGACGAAGTCGATCCCCGACTCGCGCAGCTTCGCCGCGCGGCGGATGTCGTCGCGGTAGTAGGAGTTGCCGCCGTCGACGATCGCGTCGCCCGAGGAGAGCTCGGCGGCGACGCCCTCGATCGTCTGCTCGGTGATCTCGCCGGAGGGGACCATCACCCAGACCGATCGCGGGGCGCTCAGCTTCGCGGCCAACTCCGCCGGCGAGGAGACCCCCTCGGCGCCCTCGGCGGCCAGCTCGGAAACGGCGCCGGGGTCGACGTCGTAGGCGACGATCCGGTGGCCGTCGCGCATCAGGCGGCGCGCCATGTTCGCCCCCATGCGGCCGAGTCCGACCATTCCCAGCTCCATCGGCGTAACCCTAGCCCCTAGCCGCTCGGATAGCCTGGCGCACCGATGGCCGCTCAGAATGACGCTGCGCCGGCCGACGTGCTGACGATCTTCGGGATCAGCGGCGACCTGGCGAAGAAAATGACCTTCCGGGCGCTCTACCGGCTGGAGGCCGGCGGCAAGCTCGACTGCCCGATCGTCGGCGTCGCGATCGACGAGTGGGACGACGAGACGCTGCGCGAGCACGCCCGCGCCTCGATCGCGACCACGGTCACCGACCCCGACGAGGACGTCTTCGGCCGCCTCGCGGCGCGCCTCTCCTACGTGCAGGGCGACTACGCCGACTCCTCGACCTTCGAGCGGGTCGCCGCGGCGATCGGCGACGCCCAACGGCCGGTCTTCTACCTGGAGATTCCGCCCTCGCTCTTCGCCACCGTCGTCAACGGCCTCGGCGAGGCGGGGTTGACCGCGAACGCACGGGTGGTGATCGAGAAGCCCTTCGGCCACGACCTCGCCTCGGCGCGGGCGCTGACCGCGGAGCTGTGCGAGACCCTGCGAGAGGAGCAGGTGCTTCGCATCGACCACTACCTCGGCAAGGAGCCGGTGATGGACATCGCCTACCTGCGCTTCGCCAATTCGCTGCTGGAGCCGGTCTGGAACCGCGAGCACGTCGCCCACGTGCAGGTGACGATCGCCGAGGACTTCGGCGTCGAGGGCCGCGGCCGCTTCTACGACGCGGTCGGGGCGATGCGCGACGTGATCCAGAACCACGCCCTGCAGGTGCTCTCGCTGGTAGCGATGGAGCCGCCGGCCGGCAACCAGCCCGACTCGGTCCGCAACAAGAAGGTGGAGCTCTTCCGCGCCGTCCGCGCCGCCGACCCGGAGCGCTACGTGCGCGGTCAGTACGAGGGCTTCCGCGAGGTGAAGGACGTCACCCCCGACTCGACCACGGAGACCTTCGCCGCGGTCGAGCTGGCGATCGACAACTGGCGCTGGAGCGGCGTCCCCTTCTTCATCCGCGCCGGCAAGAACCTGCCGGTCAAGGCGAGCGAGGTCAACGTCGTCTTCAAGCGGCCGCCGCGGCTCGGCGTCGGCCGCGGCAAGCTGCCCGAGCCGAACCAGATCACGGTGCGGATCGAGCCCGAGCCCGGCGCCCGCACCCGCCTCTGGGCGAAGAAGGCGGGCGAGGAGGCCTTCCAGGCGGCCGACCTCGAGGTGCTCTTCGAGAAGATCCCCGGCGAAGACCCGGAGCCCTACGAGCGCCTGCTCGGCGACGCCCTCGCCGGGCGCTGCCAGCTCTTCACCCGCGAGGACGCGGTCGAGGAGACCTGGCGGATCGTGCAGCCGCTGCTCGAGGAACCGGGACCGGTGCACCCCTACGAGCCGGGCACCTGGGGGCCGAAGCAGGCCGACGACCTCACCCGCGGCCTCTGCCAGTGGTACCAGCCCTGGCTGCCGGGCTGAGCCCCCGGCGAACCGATTCTCCCACGGTGCGGGGTTCGCGCCCAGGGCGCGCCGCCGGCGTGCATAGCCTCGTGGCCATGCCCCTCACCAGCACCAGCACCGAGCGGTTGCTCGGGCGGCTCGGCTTCGACTCCTTCCGGCCGGGGCAGCGCGAGGCGGTCGAAGCGGCACTCGCCGGGCGCGACTCGCTGATCGTGATGCCGACCGGCGGCGGCAAGAGCCTCTGCTACCAGCTGCCCGGCCTGGCGACCGAGGATCTGACGATCGTCGTCAGCCCGCTGATCGCGCTGATGAACGACCAGTGGCAGCGATTGACCGCCGCCGGGCACCCGGTGGCGATGGTCACCTCGGCGATGAGCGCCGAGTCGGTGCGCGGGGCGCTCGCCCAGGTGCGCGGCGGGGCGGCGCGGATCGTCTACTGCTCGCCGGAGCGCTTCGCCTCCGGCTTCTTCCTCGAGGCGATCGGCGAGCGGCGCATCGACCTGCTCGCCGTCGACGAGGCGCACTGCGTCTCCGAGTGGGGGCACGACTTCCGCCCCGACTACCTGCGCCTGCCCGAAGTCGCCGAGCGCCTCGGCCGGCCGACGGTGATGGCCTGCACGGCGACCGCCACGCCGGCGGTGGCGGCGGAGATCGCCTCCCGCTTCGGCCTGCGCGACCCGCTCCAGATCCGCGCCGGCTTCGACCGGCCCAACATCTCCTTCGACGTGGTGCAGCTGGAAGGGAAGGGCTCGAAGGCGCGGCGGCTGGCGCTGCTCGAAGCCGGGCTCGCGGACCCGGCCAACCGCCCGGCGATCGTCTACTGCGGCACGCGCCGCGACACCGACGAGATCGCGGCGACGCTGCGCGAGGCCGGCGCCCGTGCCGTCGCCTACCACGCCGGCATCGAAGCCGAGGACCGCGCCGCCGCCCAAGCCCGCTTCATGGGCGGCGAGGTCGACGTGGTCGTCGCGACCAACGCCTTCGGCATGGGCGTCGACAAGGCCGATGTGCACTCGGTCTGGCACATGGCGATCCCGACCAGCCTCGAGGCCTACTACCAGGAGGCCGGGCGGGCGGGGCGCGACGGCGAGCCGGCGCGAGCCGTGTTGCTGGCGATGAAGACCGACCTTGGCCGCCTCGTCCGCTTCAACCAGCAGCGCGCCGGCGATCCCGAGCTGGCGATCGCCCGCGAGCGCGGCTGGCGCGACTACCGCACGATCAAGGAGTTCGTCTACGGCGAGCGCTGCCGGCGACGCCGCGTGCTCGACCACTTCGGCGACCGCCAGGCGGGGCGGCCGCTGGCCCGCTGCTGCGATATCTGCGACGGCCTGGACTGGCTGCCCGACCCGGAAACGATCGCGGTCGCGCCGCCGCGCCGCGCCGCCAAGGCCGCTCCGCCGCCCGCCGAGCTCTCCCCCGCCGACGCGCCGCTCTTCGAGCGGCTGAAGGAGTGGCGGCTGCGCGCCGCCGAGGGCAAGCCGGCCTTCACCGTCGCGCACAACTCGACCCTGCAGGCGATCGCCGCCGCCCGCCCCGCCGACGAGGCGGCGCTGCTGGCGATCCGCGGCGTCGGGCCGAGCTTCGTCGCCAAGCACGCTGGCGAGGTGCTGGCGATAGTCGCCTCCGCCTAGGGAGGACAGCAGGCGCCCCTCCGCGCGGGGCGCCTGCTGTCTCGTGAGTCACCGGATCAGGCGCGCGAGCGCCTCGCCGTGAGCCCCTCGAGGACGACCTCCAGCGGCGAGCGGTGCTTGCCGTCGTCGGCCGCCTCGCGGGTCTGCTGCAGCTCCGAGGCGAGCCGGCCCATCTGCGCCCCGAAGGTCCCCACCTCCTTCGCCGCCCGGGCGAGGTCGCGCGAGCCCACCTTCACCTGGGGGCGCCGGGAGAAAGCCGTAGCCAGTGCTCCGTGGCGGCGGGCCTGCCGGGCGCCGAGGGCAAGGCCTCCGGCGGCACCGGCGAGCGCCGCTCCGCCCGCCAGCAGCGGCACCTTCGCCTTGCCGGCGGCGCTGCCGACCGTCTGTCCGGCGTCCTTGGCGGTGTCGCCGACGGCGCGGCGGACGGTCTCGATCCGCGTCGTCCCGTTGGAGTTCGATTTCTTCGATCTGGCAGCGGGCGGTTTCTGCTGTTTGGCGCTCGAGCCACTGGATCGGGAGCGCGCTTTCGGTTTGGCGCTCGAGCCACGCGAGCGCGCTTTCGGTTTCTGTGCCATCTCTTCTCTCCTCTAACTGGTCGTTCCTGCCCAAGACTTCCCAAATTCCCGCTATAGAGCGAACGAAACCCCCGGGGGCTCAGCGTCCACCCGGGGAGGCGATGCGCGCCGCTGCAGCGGTCAGCTGTCGCGGCCGAAGTTGGCGAGGGCGATCTGCTCGGCGAGCTTCAGCAGGCCGAGGGTCGAGTGCGGCGCGGTCGCGGTGCTGCGCATCCGCACGTGCGAGCCGTGCGGCCCGCGCACCTCGACGATCGTGCAGACATCGCCGATCTCGCAGTCCTCCCCGTAGTCCGCCTCGATCGCCTCCATCTGCTTGGCGATGTGCTGGCCGACCTTGCTTTGGTCCAGTGCCATTGGCTGATTCTAAGGCGCCGGGCGCCACCTGGCACCATCGGAGGCGGAGGCGTGTTGTGGAAGGGGCCGGCGGGGGTCGGTCGAAGGGAACGCGGATGAGCGAAGCACAGCCCATGAGAGCGACGAACTGGGCGCTTGGCGCCCTCGCAGCCGCCTGCCTGCTCGCCGTCCTGGCCCTGGTCGCGGCACCCGCCGCCGCCTCCCTGGTGCCGCCCGGCAACAAGGTCTACTTCGGCGTCAGCGACACCGGCGACCCGGCCGACTTCGGCGAGTTCAGCGAGGCGCTCGGCCGGCATCCGGCGCTGATCCAGACCTTCCGCACCTGGGGCTCGGACTTCCCCGAGTCGATCGAACGCTGGCAGACGGCGCGGGCGCGGCCGCTGCTCCACATCACCACCGCCGACAACAGCGACGGCCACGAGCTGATCAGCCCGCGGGCGATCGCCGGCGGCGCCGGCGACGGCTACCTGATCCGCCTCAACCGCCTCTTCTGGGCGAAGGAGATGCCGGCCTACATCCGCCCGCTGGCGGAGCCAAACCGCTGCCTCAACGTCTACGCCGCCTACGACTGCGAGGGCAGGCTGCGCAGCGCCGCCCACCGGCCGCGCTGGTACAAGCGCGCCTTCCGCCGCATCTACATCCTCGTCCACGGCGGCGGCAAGCGGCGCCAGATAAACCGCCGCCTGCGCCGCGCCGGGCTGCCGCCGCTGCGCAGCGGCCTCGGCGGCCTGCCGAAGGCGCCGGTGTCGATCGTCTGGAGCCCGCTGCCCGCCGGCTCGCCGACCGTCCCCCACAACCGGCCGAAGCGCTTCTACCCGGGCAGCCGCTGGGTCGACTGGGCCGGCACCGACTTCTACTCCGACAACCAGGACTGGAAGGCGCTCAACGGCCTCTACAACCGCTTCTCCGGCAAGCCCTTCGCGATCCCCGAGTGGAGCGTCTCGACCGGCGACGACTCGGCCTTCGTGCGCAAGCTGATGACCTGGGTGCGGCGCCACCGCCGCGCCAAGATGCTCGTCTACTACCAGGACTTCGGCTCGACCAGCTCGTACCGGATCCAGAACTGGCCCTCGAGCCTGGGCGTCCTGCGCAACGCCCTGCGCTCGCCCCGCTTCCCCTCCTTCGCGCCGGACTTCCCCAAAGCCCCGCCGCCGCCTCCGGGCGGCCTCGCCCCGAAGAGATAAAGCGCCGCCTCCTCTGCTCCCGCAAATGCCTGAAGAATCAGATATGGACAGGCATTGCTCCCGCGTCCGGGGGCGGCTCAGGGGGCGACGCGGTTGTCGGCCAGGGCTCGTTTGTACTTGAAGGGCTCGAGCGCGGTGATGCTCGAGTAGCCGACCAGGTAGACGCGGTGGCCGTCGGAGACGAGCGGCGTGTAGGTGCCGCGCGGGTAGCGGAACTTGACCTTGCCGCTGCGCATCGAGAAGCCGGTGGTCGAGGTGTCGGTGAACTCGGCGACGTAGACGATGTCGCCGATCGCGGTCAGCGAGCCGATTACCTGGCCGCCGGCGGAGCGGGTCCAGCGCGGCTCGCCGCTGCGCGCGTCGAGCGCGTATACGTTGCCGTCGAAGGAGCCGATGAAGACGGTCGGCTTGGTGTGCTTGGTGTTGGCGACGGCCGGGCCCGAGTAGACGTAGCCGCCGGTCGAGTAGGTCCAGGCGATCGTGCCGTCCCTGCGGTCGAAGCTGTAGACGCGGGAGTCGTTGTTGCCGGCGTAGACGCGGCCGAAGGCGACGGCGGGGGTCGAGTAGAAGGCGCCCGAGGTGCCGAAGCCCTGGCCGAGCGAGTCGCTCTGCCACTTCAGCTCGCCGCTGTCGGCGTCGACCGCGTTCATGTAGCCACCGTAGTCGCCGACGTAGAGGGTGCCGCCGTAGTAGGCGGGGGCCGACTTGACCGGGCCGCCGAGGCCGGTCGCCCAGCGCACGTTGCCGTTGCGGGTGCTGAGCGAGTAGAGCTCGCCGCACTCGCAGCCGAAGTAGAGGCTGCGGCCGACGACCACCGGCGAGGACTCGGCCCGCCCCGGCAGCGGCCGTTTCCACAGCACCTTGCCGGTGCGGGCGTGCATCTTCACCACGTGGCCGGGGACGAGGTTGACGATGTAGAGGCGCTTTTTGTAATAGGCGGGCGAGGAGGCGTTGAGGCGGCCGATCCGGCGCCGCCAGAGCTCCCGGCCGGTGTCGGCGTCGAGGGCGATCGCGTAGCCGTTGTTGTCGACGAAGAAGAGGCGGCCGCCGGCGACGACGGGCGGGAACTCGAGCAGCGGCCCGTCGGTGTAGCGCCAGATTTTGCGGAAGGGGGGCTTGACGCCCTTGGCGGGCAGGTAGCGGGTGCGGGGGCGGTCGTAGCCGTAGTGCGGCCAGGCGACGGTCTTGCGCTTCTGAACCTTCGGCTTCTGCGGCTGGAAGGAGACCTCGGGATTGTGGATGTCGGGCGGCCGTTTCAGCTCGCCGTAGGCGACGACGCTGCCGACGAGGAGAACGAGCACAGCGACGGCGGCGCCGATCGCGAACGGGCGGTGCTCGCGCCAGAGCAGGCGCGGGTCGCGCAAGAGGCGCTTGCGGTTGTGCCAGAGGCGCAGCCAGGCGCGCTTCGCCCTCACCGTGGCTCCTTCCCGTCGAGGCGCGGCGCCATCCGCGCCCGCTCAGCCCCCTGCGGCGGCGCGCCGCTCGGACTCGGCGGTCACCCCGTTCAGCAGCTGCTTGATCCCCTGCTTGACGAAAGCGACCACGAGTCCCCCGCCGACGGGGACCGTTGGCGTGACCCGCAGGGCATAGGTGACCTTCGTCCCGCCCCCGTCGGAGGGCTCCAGCGAGACGGTGCCGACGTGATCGCGCACCGGCAGCCCCGAGAGCACCTTGTAGGAGAAGCGGTGCGGCCGCTCGTAGACGATCGTCTCCTCGCGCAGCGGCGGTCCCACCGCGCCGAGCACGCGGATCGAGCCGACCCCGTCGGGCGCCGGCACCCCCTCCCGCTCCAGCTCGGACTTGCGCAGGGGCGTGATCTCGGCGTACCGGCGGTGATCCGTCAGGACGTCGAACACGGTCTCAGGCGGCGCCCCAATCTCGCGCACAAGAGTGAAACTAGCCACGGCCGGAGCCTAGCGGGATGGCCGGGTGCCCCTGCCGGCGGCTTGTACTTTTCCCGCTAACCACGCCCGCGGACAGCCGCCCACTGTCTTCGGAAAAAGTTGAGCCGGCAGGGGTACCCGGTCATCCCGCTAGGTGCCAGCGTTCCGGGTCGGTCCCCTCCACCACCGCGACCTCGCCGAGGGTCGCCAGGTGGTCGAGCCCCGAGCGGACAATCTGCAGCGCCCAGGCGCTCGCCATCGTCTTCAGCATCTCCGGCCCGACGAGGTCGGCGACGATCTCGAACGCCGTCTTCTCCCCCTCGGCCAGCGAGTCGCGCACTTTGCCGAGCAGCTCGTCGACCCGCCGGCGCGACTCGGCGATCTTCGCCTCCGGGTCGCGGAAGGTGCGGCCGTGGCCGGGCAGGACGAGGTCGACCTCGAGCGGCTCGATCTCCTCGAGCCCGCCGAGGAACTCGCCCACCGGGTCGGGGCTGTGGCCGTAGTCGAAGAAGAGCACGGTGCGGCCCAGCAGGTGGTCGCCGGAGATCAGCAGCCTGCGCTCGGGCTGGTGCAGGACGACGTGCGAGGGCGCGTGGCCGGGCGTCTCGTAGACCTGCCAGGTGCCGAGATCGGTCTCCACCTCGACGCCCGGCAGCAGGTCGCGGTGGGGCTCGGCGATCGCGTCGATGCCGGTCTCGTCGTCGTCCTTGCGCGACTCGCGGTAGCGCTCCAGCGCCGCCGGCGGCACGCCGCTCTGGCGAGCGACCTCGATCCGCCGCTCCAGCGCCGCCGCGGGGTCGTCGGCCATGAGGCGGACGTGTTCCCATTTCGGGTGCATCCAGAGCTCGCAGCCGGCCGCCTCGACGATCGGCGCGGCGAGCCCGTAGTGGTCGGTGTGCGAATGCGTGCAGACGACGAGGCGGACGTCCTCGAGGCCGAAGCCGGCCTGGGCGAGCGCCAGGTCGAGCTGGCGCAGCCGCCCCTTGCCGCCGATCCCGGTGTCGAAGAGGACGACGCCGCCGTCGGCGGCGACCGCCCAGACGTTGCCGTGCGGCACCCCCGGCCAGGGCAGCGGCAGGCGCAACCGCCAGACGCCGGGCAGCGCCTTCTCGGTCCGCGGCACCTCCGCCCGCTTACTCTCGCCTGCCATCGCAGCTGCGATCCTATGGGGCTAGATGGAGGCAGAGAGCGCGGCGCGACGAACCCGGCTGGCGGCGGCGCTGCGCGAAGGCGAGCGGGTCTCGCCGCTGGAGCTGTTCTTCGACCTCGTCTTCGTCCTGGCGATCACCCAGTGCACGGCGCTGATGGTCCACCACCCGACCTGGGACGGCCTCGCCCAGGGGCTGCTGGTGCTGGGCGTGCTCTGGTGGACGTGGGTCGCCTACTCCTGGCTGACCAGCGTCGTCGACCCCGAGGACGACGCGGTGCGGATGACGATCTTCGCCGCGATGGCGGCGGTGCTGGTCCTGGCGCTCTGCGTGCCGCAGGCCTTCGGCAGCCTTGGCCTCACCTTCGCCGTCGCCTACGGCTTCGTGCGCTCTGCCCAGATAGTCCTCTTCAGGCTCGCCAGCCGCGACGACCCGGCGCTGCGCAGCTCGGTCGACGGGCTGGCGGTCGGCACCGCGGTCGGGGTGACGTTGCTCGCATCGGCCTCCTTCTTCGACGGTGTCCCGCAGGGCGCCCTCTGGGCGCTGGCGCTGGGGCTCGACATGGCGGCGCCCTACTTCTTCATCGACGCCAGCGGCTGGAAGCTCGCCCCCGGCCACTTCGCCGAGCGCCACGGCCTGATCCTGATCGTCGCCCTGGGCGAGTCGATCGTCGCGATCGGCGTCGCCGCGGAGCTCAGCCTCGACGCCGGCATCGTCGCCGCGGCGGCGCTCGGTGTCGCCATGGTCGCGGCGCTCTGGTGGATCTACTTCGACGTGGTCGCCCTGGTCGCCGCCAAACGCTTGGCGGAGGCGACGCCGGGCCTCGAGCAGAACACGATGGCGCGCGACTCCTACTCCTACTTGCACTATCTGCTCGTCGCCGGGATCGTCCTGGTCGCGCTCGGCCTGGAGAAGACGCTCGAGCACGTCGGCGACCACCTGCAGGTCGTGCCCGCCTTCGCCCTGCTCGGCGGCCTCGCCGCCTACCTGCTCGGCCACGTCGCCTTCCGCTACCGCCACATCCACACGATCAACAGCCGCCGCCTCGGCCTCGCCGCGCTGCTCCTGGCGCTGCTGCCGCTGGCGCTGCAGATCCCCGCCCTGGCGACGCTCGCCCTGGCCACGGCGCTGCTCTGGGCGCTGATCGCCTACGAGACGCGGATCTACGGCGACGCCCGCTACCGCCTCCGCCACCCGGATTAACCGCCGGCGGGTTTCAGGCGTCCACGATTTGGACGTTTGCGTCCCGTCGGCGGGCGGTTCAGCTGGAGGCGAGGCCGATCGCCAGCAGGGGGAAGGCGGCCATGACGCCGAGGAAGGTGCCGATCGCGAGGCCGGTCCGGGCGCCGGTGCTGCGCGAGCGGGCGCCGGAGACGAGGCCGAGGAAGGCGCCGAAGGCGGCGATCACGAGGCCGATCCAGAAGACGTCGGGCATGGGCGGCGGCAGCCTATCGGAAGCGCCCGCCGACGGCAGGATTCGGCCCACCGGCGGCAAATCAACCCGGGGAGATGCCCGAGCTCTCGAGCGGCAGCCAGTGGCCCTTCATGGTGCTGGCCGGCGCAGGGGTCGGGCTGGTGCTGAGCCCGGCCAACGGCATGGCGGCGGCGATGGTCGTCGCCTTCGTGGTGGCGCTGATCTGGATGCCGTCCGGGAAGGCGCCGGACCTGGACGACAGTTAGGGCCCTTAGCCGTCAGCGAGCGGGCTTCACCCTGAAGCCCGCAGCGCGCAAGGGGCGGCCACGACCGCACGCTCGATGCAACGGGCGTCGGCGCTGCTCGGCGCCGCCATCGCGACGAGCAGCGCGGCGATCGCGCAGAGAGCGACGATCGCACCGGCGCGTCCGGCTCTCGACTGCGAACTGCTTCGCTGCGGCACGGGCCGCATCCTACGGTACGTTGACGCGGATGAGCCGGCCTCGCTGGGTGTCGGCCGTGCGAGCCGAGGAGGGCGAAGCGGCGAGGCCCTGGCGCGAGCTACGCTGGGGCGACGTGAGAGTGCTCGCCTTCAGCGACCTGCACCGGGACCTGGGGCAGGCTGAGAAGCTGGTCGAGATGGCGGCCGGGGCCGACGTGGTGATCGGCGCCGGCGACTTCGCCTCGGTGCACGAGGGGCTCGGCGAGGCAATCGACGCCCTGGCGGCGATCGAGGCGCCGACCGTGCTCGTGCCGGGCAACAACGAGACCGAGGAGGCGCTGCGCGAGGCGGCGGGCGCCTGGAGCGCGGCGACCGTCCTGCACGGCGGCGGCACGACGGTAGACGGCGTCGAGTTCTACGGCCTCGGCGCCGGCGTCCCGGTCACGCCCTGGGAGTGGAGCTTCGACCTCGACGACGAGGCGGCGGCGGCGATGCTCGCCCCGTGTCCCGAGGAGGTAGTCCTGGTCCTCCACTCGCCGCCGCGGGACCACTGCGACCAGGCTGGCGACGGCAGCCACTTCGGCAGCGAGGCGCTGCTGCGCGCGATCGAGGCGAAGCGCCCCCGCCTCGCGGTCTGCGGCCACATCCACGAGTCCTGGGGCTGCGAGAGCAAGGTCGGCGACACCCCGGTCCACAACCTCGGCCCGAAGGGCACCTGGCTGGAGGTCTAGGACCGCCAGGCGGCCCCCGAGGCGGGTCGAAGGCTCGCCACATGTCGTTTCGACTGAAGGTCAAGCCCCTGAATCGCCTGCCGCGCCGGACCCCGAATCGGCCAGTCGCTCGACAGCGGTGCCGCTGGGATCGGCTGGGATCTGTGGGGCATGTTGCCCCAGCGAACCCGCTGTCGGCTCCGATCTCCTGCGCAGCGCCTGAGCCGTCAGGCGCCCGGTGCAATCGTCCGTAAACCCGCCAATCGCGCGGCGGCGGCTTGGCGCTCGTCGTAGGTCACGAACGCCTCGATCGGATCGAGGTCGACGGCTGACGCGACATGGATCGCGTCAAGGGCACGCAGCGCTGGCTCGGCAAGCGCCCCTGCGGCAGCGAGCAGCGTCCGGTCAAGAGGCCGCAAGGCGAGCACGTCGATCAATTTGCCCGCGCGCTCCAGCAACAGGTCGAGCGGCAGCTTTGGTTCCTGCGCGACCGCGCGGCACACTGCCCGAGGGATCTCGGTCAGAACCAACTCGCTGCTGATCAGGTCCGCATCGACCAGAAATGTGCGCAGCGCCTCCGACTCGGCCTCCTCGCGGACGAGCTTGACCAGCACGGAGGCATCCGCGTAGAAAACCGCCACGGCTCAGCAGTCGCCGCGGATGTCGTCAAGCGCGCGGCTCAAAGCCCGCGGGTCGCCCGTCAGCTCCAACGACTCCGGCAGGCCCGAACGCACCGGACGCGACACCCGCCCCTCGGCGATAAGCCGGTCGAGATCGGGCCCGGTGCTCGGAGCCGGCCCCAACTCAGCCACCGGCCGGTTCCGGTCGGTGACGACCAGTCGCTCCCCGCCGCTGACCCGCCGCAGGTAGACGCTCAGGTTCTGCCGCAACTCTGCAACACCCACCGACTCGCTCATGTACATAAAGGTAGCAGACTGGCACGCCCTATCGTCTTGCTCGACCGACGTATCCTTGTCCGGTGGGCATAGATGCTGATCGGGTGCGCCAACGGTTGACCGCATATTTCAACCGAGGCGAGCCAATCCTGTTTTCTGGTGCCAGCTTCTCACTCGGCGCAACTGATCGTGAGGGCAATGCGGTGCCTCAGGCCACCGCTCCACAAGCAGGATCGCACTAACGCGCCCGACAGGATTCGAACCTGTGACCTTCGGTTTCGTAGGCTGGAGAACACCCGTATGGCAAAGCCGTTTGCGGCGATTCTGCGACCGATATGCGACTTGACAGGTGCGGTCGTTTCGACCGAAGGTCAGGCGCCCGACCGTCTAATGCGGGACCAGCTCGCGCGAGGCCTCGTCAGAGAGGCCCCGTTGCTCCAGGCTGCCGAGAAGGACTCGCTGGGCCTGTGCCGTAAGGCCGATCACGACCGGGCGCAGGGAATCGCTGTCCGCCTCGTAGCGAGACGCGAAAACGCCGATCAGCTCGTCGACGAACGAGTAGCTCACCGAGCGCACGCCCTCGAAGTCGATCAGGACATCGCGACCGCCCGCTGCAAGCTGCTCGATCTCGGCTCGAATCTGCTCCGCCCTTGCGCGGGTTGAGAAAGCCTGGCCGTGGCGCCCCAGCACGTATCTCGGTGACGCCGAGGATTGTGGAATGTCGTTCTCTAGCGTCGTCATGGATGCGAGGCTACGCCAAGACGCGGATGCGTGGACACCCAACACCAGGCTTGCAGCAGCGCCAGTCGCACGCTCAAGTCGGCGCGAGCGTCAGTGAGTGAGGACGCCAGTCGGAAGCAGCGACTCGAACGTCTCTGCGGTGGCGAAGTAGCTTGAGTGCGTGCGCTTGACGGTCTCAAGCGAGTCGGCGCCGACGAGAACGATGTCCAGGTCGTCCCGCTCGCGCATCTCGCCCTCGATCTCGGCATAAGCCTCAAGCGCCGCCTCGTAATCCGTGCCGAAGTCGCGCACCTGGGCCTTCCCCGCCGGGATGTCATAGACGATCAGGAAGTGCTGGGTATCGGCCTCGGTCATCTCAGCTTTCCTCTTCGAGCGGCGGGCGCTGAAGCCTGCCGGCAGCACGTACGTAGCTCTCATTGATAGCAGCGATCAACTCCTCGCTCAATTCCTCCTCGCGATCGAGAGCCGCGAAAGCATCGGAAATGACGCGGTAATAGCCGTGCACTTCCTCGTCGCCGCGGCCAAACTTGTAGGCGACCGAGAGGCGCCTGCTGTCTTCCTCGACCTGGTTCGCCCACGCATCCTGCAGAACGGTGCGTAGCTGTACCTCGATCAGCCGACCGTCGCGCCTAACGATGTGATGCACGGCGCGGTAGCCAGATGCGCGCGGCTCCTCAATGTAGTTCTTGGTCCGCACGATGGTCCAACTCTTCCTGAGCCGCCGGCTGACAGCCTGGAGATGGCGCAGAGAAGGCAGGCGGGCGCGGACGCCGCCGATGTCCCACATCTGGGTGAGCTGCATCGTCGGCTCTCGGTCGAGCTTGTTGAAGATGGTCGGGCGACGCTTGAGGCGCTGGGTTACATCGACTCGGCGGCCGACCTGAGCCCCCTCGGCGCCTACGTGATAGCGCAGGTTTGCTGCCACCTTCGAGAGCGGCCGTGCATGCAGCCCGCGCCACCAGGTGACGGCGATCATCGCGTCGACGAGCTCGTCGACGTCGAAGCCGGCGTAGTCATCCTCTCCTTCCTTCGCCGGAGGCCGCAGATAGAAGCGCCGCAGAAGCTCGCCTGCCCGGTTCACTTCGCCTTTTGTATAGACAGCACCAGCGGGCGGCTTGAAGGGGTCTGCTTGTCCAACCATCGCGCTCATCGTATGGGCGCGGTGCGCTCGGGGGTCCCCAGCTCTCCCTCGGCGCAGCGCAGACAATCCGTATCATGCCGGTGTGGGCTACGAGCGAATCAAACCCGAGCACGCTGGTGCAAAGAACGGCGGCGGCGCGTGGATGACACGAACCGAGGCGAAGCAGACCTCTAAGCGGAGGCGCCGGCAAGAGGACAAGGGCGCGGCCGAGGGCGATCGAGCCGTTGACGAGTGGGGCGGTCTCGACGAGTTCAGCGCTCGCGGTTCAGAACCGACGCTGCAACGACTCGACAAGCAAGAGGCGGCGGTCGGCTCCTCCTGGGAGAGCCAGCGCGATGCGTGAGGTGAGCGCGGGTGCCTCCACTTGCAGCTCGGTTCGAGGTTCCCGGCTGTCACAGCAGATCGAGACTGGGCTGATCCGCCGAAGGTCGGCGTCGCTGTCAACTGAATCGCTGATCCGAGCGACAGGTGGCCAGCCTCCACCCGACCGATAAGGGTTGTATCTATTTCGGTATGGACCCAGACTTCGACTGGCCCCTGTCCTTGCATCACCGCAAGGGCGCACCGTCCAACCTAGAAGGCATCGATGTCTTCTACGACTTCGACTGGAACGAGTACTTCTCTGATGGTCGAATGCAGTTCCGCAATGGAAAGTGTCTCGCACGTCAAGCATTGGAAGATTGCCCCGAGGGAAAGGTCGCCGCGCTCTTGCTGTCAGAGCGTGAGGACATGGACGAGGGATCTTTCCAGTCTGACTCCATGTTCGTTCTCGCTGTCAATTTCCCTCGCTATCTCGAACTTGCAGACGCGGATGCTGCGGTGTCATATCTTGCCCGCGACTTCGCTCCGGGCGTTACGAATCTTGGTCAGTTCAGCGAGTTAGCCGGACGAAGCCCCGAACAAATTCGCGCGTTCTTCGAGCAGCAACTCACGACTGAGCGAATCGCAGAATGGGCGACTGGGAATGCCGAGCGGCTGGAGGCACTTCAACGAATTGCGAGCAATGGGGGCGACGCGGGACAAGCCCCGGCAGTAAACGTCATTGACGCAATCCGCAGGCTTGAGCACCTCGACGCTGAGTTGGTCACTGCGTTGGCCGAGATGCTTGGGCAGGATTTGGACCGCAATTCCAGATTGGAGCTTCTCCACGCCTTGACCGCAGAACCCGGTGGCCGCCGGGACGCCAGCGACGTTATGGGCCAGCGCGCCAGTGAACGGCTTGAAGACGCACGGCAGGCAATCGCCGATTACTCGGCGCTCTTAGAGACCGAAACTTCGAACGAGACCGATATTCAGCATTTCATTCGAGCAAAACCTTTGGATACTCGGTCTTGACTACGTTCAAATGCGGCCCCGCCACGACGTTCCACGCGGGACCCTCGACTTCATTCTTGAACGCTTCGACGGGTTTCACGACCTGCTTGAGCTTAAGGACCCACAAGACCCCATAATCGAAGCCCCGGAGGCTGACGGGCGACCTCCATCGGCTAGTCGCTACAAGCTAAGTCCGGCGCTTGCGAATGCGCTTGCTCAAGTCCACGTTTACCGGGACATATTGACGGCTAACGCTCAACTCATCGACGAGCAATTCGGTTTGCCTCAAAGCCGCGATCCTCGTGTTGTCGTTGTCATCGGACAAAGTGCTGGCCTTCCCGACCACCGCGCACGAGTCCTACGTGAGCTAAACAAGTCACTTCATCATGTGGAAATCGTCCCGTACGACCTTCTCGGGAAACGGGCGGGCGCGATTCTGGATTCGATCCAGGGGTACTGGACTGCCGCAGATGAGGAAACCCAGGATGAGGAGTGAAGTCTGCATGGGTTTACCGGATTGCCGCCCGGACTGCCTCGAAGCTCTCGCCCACGGCGTGCGTATAGCGCGCCAGCATCGTCTCGACGCGGTGGCCAGCGATCTCGGCTAGGTCGGCGTCGTTGATGCCGGCGGCACGGAGGTGCGTGACGTAGGAGTGGCGGCACTCGTGGGGGCGAATGTCGATGCCTGATGCCTGCTGGGCCGGTTTCCAGATGTCGCGGTAGAAGTTGCGCTCTCGCCACATGCGGCCGGTCGGCGTTGGGAACAACAGGTCGCAGTCCTTGCCGTTGAGCTGGATCGCGGCTTCGATCATCCAGGCAAGGGTTGGTGGGCAAGGAACGGTGCGACCGGAATCTTGCTCGCCGTGGTCGGTCTTGGTGCCTTCGAGGAGCGCCCCTTCGTGGGCGGTGCGACGGACTTGGAGTGTCTCGCCGTCGAAGTCCTCCCGGCGCAGGGGCAGAACCTCGCCGAGCCTCATGCCGGTATCAGTGAAGATGCGGATCATTGCCTCGTAGCGACCTGCGGCCTTGGCGAAGGCGTGCATCTGCTCGAAACTGAAGATGCGGATAGGTCGACGCTGCTTCTGTGCTCTGGGATCGCCGGCACGGACGCGAACTCCCCTGAAGGGGTTGAGGTCGGCTACTTCGTCGGTGATCGCGTCCTCAGCCATTGCCGAGAGCGAGCGGAGGATGCCGACGACGCCCGTCGTTGCTCGACCCTGAACGCGGAGCATGTGATCGACCAGGGCGAGGGCGTGGCGGCGGCGCAGCTCGTGCATTGGCCAGTCCTTGAGCGGGATGCCCTCGATCTCCACGTCGGTGACTCGGCTTATCCGATGCTCGTTGGTGGCGTTGGTGCGTTCCGACCTTGGATGGCGGGTCGTCCAGGTGGCGAGGTAGTCGCCCAGGGTGTCGGGACGGTCGCTGATCCCGTACGCCTCATCGATCGCGCGCTGGGCATCGGTCTTCCGGTCAAACGTGCCCTTGCCGCCGTTCCAGGTCGGCTTGGCAACTCTTCGCTTGCCGTCGCGGCCGGTGTATCGGGCTACCCAGACGATCTCCCCTGAAGGGTTGCGACGTTTAATCGGTGACTCGCGCCGCCGCCTCATGCCGCTTCCTCCCGGCGAGCTTCAAGGAAGGCAACGACATCGGCGGGGTCGATCCGCCTCGCTGCGCCGAGCTTGTAGCTGGGCAGTTCGCCTCTTCTGATCCAATTGCGGATCGTGCGGTCCGAGACCGCGAGATAGGCGGCAAGACTTCGCTCGGTGAAGAAGGTCGGCCAAGAGGGCGTATTCCGCTCCATGCCCCCTCTGTCGATAAAGCCGGCGAAACGCATCGCTGGACCCGCAGAAAATCTCGATTCGAGGAGCGCGAAGGACCGAAGGTCAAGGATGTCCGGGCGGCCATACGCGCGGCCGTTCGCACGGCGGAGCCGTGCCACAATCGGCCGCTGGCCGCCCGGACGAAAACGGCCTCGATCTCGTTGCCCAGCTTTTGGATCAAGAAGGTGCGGCCCAGGCGTCGAACCGGAGGGTCTCTCCTATGTGAGCCGGGATGTCAACAGCGCTCTTTCAAATCAAGACTGAGAAAGAGCAACTCGCGGCTCACCGGAGGCGCGCAGGGTCTTCCAGACGACCCGCACCAAGAGGCGCTTGAGGCAGCGGAGCGCTTCGGCGCTCGACTTCCCCTCGGCGCGCTTGCGCGCGAGGTAGGCGCGGGCGCCGGGATGAACGCGTGCCTGGGTGAGGGCGATCCGGTAGAAGGCGGTGTTCAGCTGGCGGTTGCCGTGGCGGTCGAAGCGCCAACGCTGAGTGTTGCCCGAGGAGGCCGGGATCGGCGCGCAGCCCGCGAAGTGGGCCAGCTGGGCGTCTGTCTTGAAGCGCTCCACGCCGGCGATCTCGCCGATCAGCTTGCCGGCGCTCAGTCGCGCGACGCCTGGGATCGCCAGCAGCTCGGGCGCGTAGTCGCGGACGCGCTCGCCGATCTCCCCGGCCAGTTGGCGCTCGCGGCGGGTGAGGTCGCCGATCCGGGCGAGCAGGTCCCGGCAGATCCGCACCTGGGCCGACTGCTCGCGGCGGGCGAGGCGCTGGGAAAGGCCGCGGCGCGTGGAGGCCTGGTCCAGGCTCCGCGCGACCGGCTCCAGGCCCGGCTCGAGGTCGTGCAGCTGCCGGCGAAGGCGGGAGGCGAGAACGGTGCGCTCGCGCACCACAGCGTCGCGGTGGTCGACCAGGAGCTTCAGCTCGCGCGCGGCGGGATCGTGGCTTGCGGGATGCAGATTCGATTCCTCGCGCAGCGCCGCGCGGGCTATCGCGAGGGCGTCGATCGGGTCGGACTTGCCGCGGGTGCGAGCGCTCTTGCGGGCGCCCGCCATCAGCTTCGGCGGCACGCGCAGGACTCGCACGCCAGCCGCCAGCAGGAAGCGCTCCAGACGGCCGTTGACGTGCCGGCAGTCCTCCAGGGCGAAGCGCAGCTCCTCTTCGCCCCCCAGCCCGTTGGCCCAGGCGAGGAAGCGCCGGTGGCCCTCCTCGTCGGCCGGGATCGTGATTTCGCCCAGCAGCTGCCCGACGTCGTTGACGGCGACGGCGGTGTGGGTCCGCTTGTGAGGGTCGATGCCGATCGTGATCACGCTGCGCGCCTCCTTATCCTGCGTTTTGTCCTCGGTCACGGATCGACGGCGGACAGAACTGGGTGGGGCTCTCGCACGCTCCTATCAGGTCACGCCATCGGTCCTCGAACGCGGCGGGCGACAGGACCGTTTGGTCAGCCTGTGGGCGACATCAAATGTCGGGTCAGCCCGTCGCGCCGAGGACGCTATGCCGGTCGGTGGACCTGACTCCCACCGCTTTCGGAACCCAGTTCCCAATGTGTCGGGTGTTCGGGGTTGGTAGTTGGGAGGGGTTGGAGTAGCCGCCTGGTTGGTGCTACTGCGAGTCCTGGATCGATTCTGAGAACACCTGAATCCGTTGCTCTTTGGAGCTTGGCTGGGCTCTTTGTCTCATGCTTGATCTGACTTTGGTCTTGGGGCAGATGAGACAGTTTTGAACCGTTCACCCTCCCTCCGGCTCATCGGGCAATCCGCGCCGCTCCAGCTCGGCGCGAGACTTGATCGTGAACTCCCCTGCCTCCGTGGTGCCTGGTGTCCAGGCGATGCCCTCGATCAACCCGCCTGGCGGAAATCTCAAGAGCAGTGGACAGCTTGACGAGCGTGTCGATGCGTGGCATCCGCGCTCCCCGCTCAAGCAGGCCGATCTCGGTTCGGTGAAGCGAGGCACGCGAGCCGAGTTGTTCCTGGCTGAGGTCGGCTCGCCTGCGTGCCTGGCGGAGGTTCGCACCGAATCGCCGCGGAACCTCTAGGTCCGCGCCCATCAGTCTTCCTCCAGCCGTGCGAAGTAGAGCGCCGCGCGCGTCGGCAGAACGAAGCCGTCCGTGCAGCGCAGGAGGCCGACGCCGACGAGTTCGCGGACTGCGCGCTCGACAGCGTCCTCTGCCTCGAACTTGACCGGGCCGTCGTTGAGTGCCCACGAGACCTCGGCCACCGTGAGCTGGTTGGGGTGTTCGGCGATGAGAAATGCCAGGACGGCACGCTCGGCCTTCGCATCTTGAGCAGCGGGGCCAGCCGGATCGCGCTTCGCGCAATCCGTAGGGTTGGAATCAGCCATGGGGAGGTGCGCCTCCTTGTGGTCAGGCGGCCCGTCGTGTGCAAGCACTTCGGGTCGCCGCTTCTTGGAGCCGGCAGCCAGCTACCGTTCCCGCTGCGACGGGGCGAGTTCGTCTTGACCCGTCGCCACGGGGCCGGCGACTCCACTCGCGCGGCCCCACTTATGTTTGCGGTCTGAAGCCTAGCATCTGTACATACATGTCGTGACGCGTCAAACGCCATATCCACAGCCGGCTTTAGGCAAGGCGATCCGCGAGCTACGCAGCAAGCGGGACATCAGCCTGCGGGGCTTCGCGCCCAAGGCGGGGCTGAGCGCCAACACGCTCTCCCTGATCGAGCGCGGCGCGGCCAATCCCACCTGGGAGACGGTGAAGGGAATTGCGGCGGCCCTCGACGTGTCGATTGCCGATCTCGCCAATCTCTCGCTCAAGTTCGAGGACTCGTCCCAGAAATGAGACCAAGATGAGACCACGGCCTCGCGGAACGCTCCGGAATCGCCTGGAAGCCCACGGAACGCCGAATAGGACCGAAGCCGCGCAAACGGCTCTGCGCTAGGAAATACGCGGCCTCACCCGGAACGAGAAGGAACGCGCCCGACAGGATTCGAACCTGTGACCTTCGGTTTCGTAGACCGACGCTCTATCCAACTGAGCTACGGGCGCTTGGGTGCCGGGATTGACGGACGTCCGGGCACGGGGAGGGGATTCTAGGGGGTGAGCGGCGCGGGTATGCTCGCGCCGGATGGCGGGCGAGACGGTCTCCCGGTGAAGGGGGTCGCCGCTCAGCGGCCCTGAAAATCCCCAGCCCGCCTCAGGGAACTCGGTGCACCTCGAAGAGGTTGGTCCCCAACTCCTGGTCCGGCATGCCGGCGACGATCGCGATCACGTCGCCCGACTTGGCGACGCCGTGCTCGACCGCCAGCGCTGCGCATTCGTCGAGCAGGCCGCGGACCTCGGTCTCGTGCTCGCTGAGGATCGCCCGCACGCCGAACAGCAGGTTGAGCCGGCGCACCGTCTCGATCCGCGGCGAGATCGCCAGCACCGGCACGTTGGGGCGGTGGGCGGAGACGAGCCGCGCCGAGCGGCCGCTCGTCGTCGGCACGACCATCGCCGCCAGGTTCAACCGGTATACGGCGCCGACCGCACCCTGCGCGACCGAGTCGGCGATGTCCTGGGTCGCCTGGTCGGTGCGGCCGAAGAGCCACTCCCCGTAGGGAAGGTCGGGCTCGGTCGCGCGGGCGATCCGGTCCATCACCCGCACCGCCTCGACCGGATGCCGGCCGACCGCGGTCTCCTCGGAGAGCATCACCGCGTCGGTGCCGTCGAAGATCGCGTTGGCGACGTCGGTCACCTCGGCCCGGGTCGGGCGCCGCTCGCTGACCATCGAGGCAAGCATCTGGGTCGCGGTGATCGCCGGCTTCGATTGCTGCCCGGCCGCCCGAATCAGCCGCTTCTGCACGACCGGCACCTGCGCCAGCGGCAGCTCGATCCCGAGGTCGCCGCGGGCCACCATGATCCCGCCGCTCGCCGCGCGGACGATCTCCTCCGCTCGCTCGGCCGCCCCCTGCTTCTCGATCTTGGCGATCAGCGGGATGTCGGAGTCGAGCTCGTGCAGCCGCTCGGCGACAGGCTCGAGGTCGGCAGCCGAGGAGACGAACGACATCGCCAGCAGGTCGACTCCCCGCTCGACCGCGAACTCGACCCAGCCGAGGTCGCCGTCGGTGGCCGCCCGGGCGGTCGCGCCCGGAACGTTCATCCCCTTGTGCGAGGAAAGCGTTCCGCCGACCTCGACCTCGCAATCGACGCCGCCGTCTTCGGGCTCGCGCACCCGCAGCCGGATCGAGCCGTCGGCGAGGTAGACGAGCTCGTCCTCGCGCAGCGAGGTGACGCCGGGCCATTCGACCGGGATCGTCCCCTCGTCACCCTCGATCTGCTCGGGGGTGAGCTGCACGTGCATGCCGGTCTCCAGCTCGGCGACGTCGTCGCGCAGCTCGCCGATCCGCAGCTTCGGCCCCGGCAGGTCGCCGAGCACCGCGACCTCGCGCCCGGCCAGCTCGGCGGCGGCGCGGATCGACTCGATCGTCTGCGCGTGGCGCTCGCGGTCGGCGTGGGAGAAGTTGAGGCGGAAGACGTCTGCGCCAGCCTCGATCAGGCGCGCCAGCGTCTCCTCGTCCCAGCTGGCGGGACCCACCGTTGCGATGATCTTGGTGCGCCTGCCGTACATGCGTCACAGTGACTGTAGAGGCTGCCTGTCATGACATCGATCTGTGTAACACTGGTCCCGTGACCCAGCTGGCCGAGGCCGCCACGGAGAGACCGGCGCCCGCCGCCGGCGAGCTGGTCGGCGAGGCGCCCCCCTCCCCCGCCGGCCCGATCGAAGCGAGCGAGGCCGCCGCGCTGCCCGCTCCGCCGGCGATCCGGCTGCCGCGCCTGCTGCAGACGCTGCGCTTCAACCAGCGCCAGATCGAGTTCGTCTTCCGCGCCCGCCGCCAGCTGGGCGAGGTATTCCACATGAACGGGGTTGTCAGCGGCGGCCCGGTGATCACCAGCCACCCCGACCATGTGCGCTCGCTCTTCACCGCCAAGCCCGAGCAGGCGCCCTCGCTGACCGGCGAGTCGCCGCTGCTGCCGGTGGTCGGCCCGAACTCGGTCCTCACCGCGATCGGCCCGCGCCACATGCGCCAGCGCAAGCTGCTGCTGCCCCCCTTCCACGGCGAGGCGATCGAGCGCTACACGCAGATGATCGCCGACGCCGCCGAGCGCGAGATCGACCGCTGGCCGCTGGGCGAGCCGTTCGCGCTGGCGCCGCGCATGCAGGCGATCACCCTCGACGTGATCATGGCCGGGATCTTCGGCATCGAGGGCAAGCCCGCGCCAGGCACCCGCGAGCACCGGCTGCGGCAGACGATCAGGCGCCTGGTCGCCGCCTCGACCTGGCCGACCGCGCAGATCGGCGAGCTGATGAACGTGGGCCGCGAGGAGGCGGTCGGCCCGATGCGGATCGGGCTGGAAATGCTCGACCGGGCGACCTACGCTGTGATCGAGGGCCGGCGCCGCTCCGAGGACCTCGGCGAGCGGCGCGACATCCTCTCGCTGCTGCTGCAGGCGACCACCGAGCAGGGCGAGACGCTCGACGACAAAGAAGTGCGCGACGAGCTGCTCACCCTGGTCCTCGCCGGTCACGAGACGACCGCCAACTCGCTTGCCTGGACCTGGGAGCGGCTGGTCCGCACGCCGGCCGCCCACGAGATGCTGCGCGACGCCGTGCGCGGCGGGGGCGACGCCGAGGAGGCGATCGAGGCGACGATCGTCGAGGGGATGCGCTCGCGGCCGGTGATCCCGATGATCGGCCGGCGCGTGATGCTGCCCTGGCGGCTGGGCGAGCACGCGGTGCCGGCCGACACGCCGGTGGCGATGAGCATCCTGCTCGTCCACCACCGCGAGGACGTCTACCCGCGGCCCTTCGAGTTCCTGCCGGAGCGCTGGCTCGGCCGCAAGCCCGGCACCTACGAGTGGATCCCCTTCGGCGGCGGCATCCGCCGCTGCCTGGGGGCCTCGCTGGCGATGGCCGAGCAGCGGGTCGTGCTGGCGGCGATGGCGCGCCGGCTCGACCTCGAAGCCGACGACCCGGCGCCGGAGCGCGCCCTGCACCGCAACGTGACGATGATCCCCTCGCGCGGCGCCCGCGTCGTCGCCCGCTCGCGGACCGGCTGAACGGCGGCCGGGCAGGCGAGTGCGGGTGCGGGTGCGGGTGCGGGTGCGGGTGCGGTCAGCCCTGCCGGTCCAGCTCTTCGAGCGCCTCGATGTTCGCCCGCTCCTCGGGGTCGGGCGAGTCGACCGAGAGCCAGGCGTCGAGAATCGCCTCCACCACGGAGGCGTCGGTCCGCTTCAGGCTCATCACGAGCACGTTGGCGTCGTTCCATTCGCGCGCCCCCTTGGCGATCCAGGGGTCCCAGGCGAGGGCGGCGCGCACGCCCGGCACCTTGTTGGCCGCCATCGAGGTGCCGGTGCCGGTCCAGCAGAAGAGCACGCCCTGGTCGGCCTCGCCGCTCGCCACGCCCTCGCCGATCCGCCGCGCCACGTCGGGCCACTCGGCAACCGGCACCTCGACCACCTCGTGACCGCGCGCCTCGAGCAGCTCGACGACGCTGCGCACAAGCGGATCGGAGTCGTCGCTGCCGAGCAGGAACTTCATCGCTCCGTGTCTACACTAAAACGGTGAGCACGGGGAGGTCTACGGTGCGGATCTGCCTGGCGGCGCTTCTGCTCGCGACGGTGGCGTCGGTGGTGCTGTCGCCGACACCGGCAGCGGCGATGCCCGGCGGAGGTCCGCGCTTCATCGAATGCCTGAGCGGCAAGCTGGCGGCCAAGCGGACGGCGCGGGTCACGGGCGGCTGCTCGCCGGCCCGGACCGCGGCGCCCGACGCCCACGGCTCCGACCTCGACCATCTGCGCTCGCTCACGGCCGGGCCGGAGGGGCTCTCGCTTTACGCCGTGTCCTCGCGTGACGACAGCGTGCTGGCCTTTCGCACGCGCCCCCTGCTGATGCGGCAGTGCTTCACCGCCAACCGGACCGACCGCCGCGGCCGGCCGCCCTGCAGGCTCTTCCCCCGCGCCGGCACCGAGGACGCGGCGAGCGGCTTCAACGGCGTGCGCTTCATCGCCGTCAGCCCCGACGGCCGCAATGCCTACACGACCTCGGCCGACGCCGCGATCGGGATCTTCGCCCGCAACCGGCGCACCGGCGGGCTCCGCTACGAGGGCTGCATCACGGGCCGCATCGGTCGTGGCAGCAGCGCCCAGTCCGGCGCCTGCACGCCGATCCCGACGGCGACCCCGGTCGCCCGCGGCATCCACTCGGGGATCGGCGACCCGACGTCGCTCGCCTTCAGCCCGGACGGGCGCTTCCTCTACGTCGCCGCGCGCGGCGACGCCGGGGTCGCCACCTTCTTCCGGCAGCGCGACGGCTCGCTCGCCTTCCGCGGCTGCCTCACCGGCGGCATCTCCGGGGTCGTCGCCGGCTTCTCGACCGCCTGCACCCTGATCGCCGACGCGGCAGGCACTCGCACGGCGACGGTCCTGCGGGCGATCAGCAGCATCGCGATCAGCCCCGACGGCACGTCCGTCTACGCGACCTCACCCAGGAAGGCTGCGATCTCCGTCTTCGCCCGCGACCCGGCCGGCGGCGGGATCGCCTACCGCGGCTGCATCAGCGGCGAACACGGCAGGCCGGGCACGGCAGGGATGACCTGCACGCCGATCCCGACCGCGGGCGAGATCCCCGCCGACTCCGGCATGTGGGGAATCGATCGCCTCGCGATCAGCCGCGACGGGCGCTGGCTGTACGGGGCGGCGCGCAGCGACAACGCGATCGTCCGCTTCAGCCGCGACCCGGCCGGCGGCGCCCTCGCCTACGCCGGCTGCATCACGGCCGATCGGGAGCTCGGCGGCTTTCGCGGCGGCGCCAATCCCTGTGCGGCGCCGGCCCGGGACAACCGCTTCGGCGCGGCCCTCGGCCGCCCGGCCGATCTCATCCTCAGCCGGAACGGCCGCAGCCTCTACGTCGCCGCGGCGGGGAACTCGGCGATCGTCCGCCTGGCGCGCGACCCCGCCGGCGGAGCGCTCTCTTTCTCCACCTGCTTGACCGCGAATCCCGCCTTTGCCCGCCCCGCCGGGCTGTGCAAGCTCGCCCGCGCCCCCCGCGGGCGCCACCAGCTCGGCTTCGCCGGCCTCAACTCGCTCGCCTTCGCCGGCGGCGACCTCTACGCCGCGGCGGGCGGCCAGTCCGCAGTCACCCGCTTCGCCCCGGACGGCTGAGCGCTCGCTTCGTCGACGTGAGCGGAGGGGGTGGGATTCGAACCCACGAGACGCACGTAGTACGCCTAACGGCTTTCAAGGCCGCCGCATTCAACCGCTCTGCCACCCCTCCGGGGATTCGACCTGATGTCGATGCTAGCTGCATAGCCATGGACGAACGGGCACGGAGCGAACGTGCGCGCGGTGGTTGGATAGGGGGATGCGCCGCTTGCTCGTCTTCGCCTCCGCCGTCGTCTTCTTCGACGTCACCTTCTACGCGGCGATCGCGCCGCTCCTGCCCGACTACGTCGCGGAGTTCGACCTGAGCAAGGCGCAGGCGGGGATTCTCGCCGCCGCGTACGCCGCGGGCACGCTGGTCGCCTCGCTGCCGGCCGGCCTTGTCGCGGTTCGGGTCGGGCCGCGCCGCACCGTTATCGGCGGCCTCGTCCTGCTCGGCGTCGCCAGCCTCGTCTTCGGCTTTGGCCGCGACATCGTCATGCTCGACTCGGCGCGCTTCGCCCAGGGGGTCGCCGGGGCGCTGATCTGGTCCGGGGCGCTGACCTGGCTGGTGACGACTGCGCCGCCGGAGCGGCGCGGCTCGGTGATCGGCACGGCCGTCGGCACCGCGGTCGCCGGTGCCCTGGTCGGGCCCCTGCTCGGCGCGATCGCCGCCGAGGTCGGCACCGAGGCCGTCTTCGGCGCGGTGCTCGGCATCTCCCTGGTGCTCGCGGCGATGGCCGCCCGCCTGCCCGAAGCGGACCCGCCGCCGCGGCAAGCCCTGCGGCGGGTCGCGGCGGCGATGGCCACCCGGCCGGTCCTCACCGCGACCGCCTTCGTCGCCGTGCCCTCGCTGATGTTCGGCGCGGTCGAGGTGATCGTGCCGCTGCGGATCGACGAGCTCGGCGGCGGCCACGTCGCGATCGCCGCCGGCTTCATCGCCGCCGCTGCGATCGAGGCGGGCCTGGCCCCGATCTCCGGTCGCTACTCGGACCGGGTCGGGCGCCGCATCCCGTTCGTCCTCGGGACCGCGATCTGCGCGCTGGCGATGGTCGGGATAGCGGCGGCGGGGGCGCTGACCCCGGTGCTGGCCGCGCTCTTCCTCGCCTCGCTCGGCGCCGGCATCTGCTTCTCCCCGGCCCTGACCACCCTCTCGGAGTCGGCCGACCTGAGCGGGCTCGACCAGGGCTTCGCCGCCGGCCTCTCGAACATGGCATGGGCGGCGGGGCAGACGGTCGGGGCGCTCGCCGGCGGGGCCGCCGCCGGCGCCGCCGGCTTCGCCATGCCCAGCCTCGCGGTCGCCGCGCTTCTCCTCTTCGCCTCCGTCTACGCCTTCCGGACGGTGGTGCTGATCCCCGAGAGGGTCACGCGACCTGCATCGACCCCCGTATAGGTGGTGGATGCACGTCACGCGACCTGCATCGACCGCGATATATAGACGGTCGATGACGTCGCGTGCCGCCGTGCGATTAGCGTTAGCCCGATGAGCGACACCTGGCGCAACTGGGCCGGCGACCAGCGCTGCCGGCCGGCGGAGCTCGTGCGGCCGCGCGACCGCGACGCGCTGGCCGCCGCGGTGCGGGCCGCGGCCGAGGCAGGGCGCGAGGTCAGCGTCGTCGGCGCCGGCCACTCCTTCACCGAGACGGCGTTGACCGACGGGGCGATGATCGACGTCGGCGCGCTCGGCGGCGTCCTCGACGCCGATCCCGGCACCAGCCTGGTCAAGGTCGGTGCGGGGACTGTCCTCGCCGACCTCAACCGGGAGCTGCACCGGCTCGGCCTGGCGATGGAGAACCTCGGCGACATCGACCGCCAGACGGTCGCCGGCGCGATCTCGACCGGCACGCACGGCACCGGCGCGAAGCTGGGCAACCTCTCCGCACAGGTCGAGGCGGTCGAGCTGGTGACCGCCGCCGGCGGCGTGCGCGAGCTGGACGAGGGCGACCTGCTGCGGGCCGCCCGGGTGAGCATCGGCGCCCTCGGCGCGATCTCCGCCGTGACCCTGCGCTGCGTCCCCGCCTTCGTGCTCGAGCGGATCGACTCGCCGCAGCCGCGCGAGGAGGTGCTCGACGGCTTCGAGCAGCGCGCCGCCGCCCACGACCACTTCGAGCTCTTCACCTTCCCCTACGCCGATTCCGCCCTGGTGCTGGAGCGCAACCGGGTGGAGGGCCCGCCCCGCCCGCGCGGTCGCCGCGTCGCCTTCCTCAACGACGTCGTCCTGGAGAACTGGGCGTTGGAGGCGCTCTCCGCCGCCGGCAAGCTCTTGCCCGCCGCGATTCCCCGCCTCTCCCGCCTCGCCGCCGCGCTCGCCTCCGGCGGCAGGACGGTCGACCGCAGCGACCGCGTCTTCGCCAGCGCGCGCCGCGTCCGCTTCACCGAGATGGAGTACGGCGTGCCGCGCGAGCACGGACCCGAGGCGCTGCGCCGGGCGATCGAGTGGGTGCGCGGCAACCGCTACCCGGTCTTCTTCCCGATCGAGATGCGGGTGGCGGCGGGCGACGACGCCCTGCTCAGCCCCTCGCACGAGCGCGACACCGCCTACATCGCCGTCCACCAGTACCGCGGCATGGAGTGGCGCCCCTACTTCGAGGCGGTTGAGGCGATCATGGCCGAGTACGGCGGCCGCCCCCACTGGGGCAAGCGCCACTTCCTGACGGCGGCGACCCTGGCGCCGCTCTACCCGGCCTGGGACCGCTTCCAGGCCGCCCGCGACGAGCTCGACCCGGGGCGCGTCTTCAGCAACGAGTACGCGCGACGGGTGCTCGGCGACTGACGCGACCTGCATCGAGGGCGTATACGGCCCCGGATGCAGGTTGCGTCAAAGAAAGGTTTGCCCCTCGCCCCGGTACGTCGGCACCACGTCGACGATCTCGCCGCCCTCGACCAGATGCAGGGCGTCGAAGCGCTCGCAGAGCTCGCCCGCCTTGGCGTGGCGCAGGTAGACGCGGTCGCCGACCGACAGCTGCGCCGCCGGGGAGCCGAGCAGCGGCGTCTGCACCTCGCCGGCGCCCTCCTCGGGGTCGAGACGCAAGCCGGCGGGCAGCCAGGGCGCCGGCAGGCGCGCCGGGTCGCCGCTGCCCGAGGCGAGGTAGCCGCCGCCCAGCGCCGTCGCGATCCCCGGCGCCGGCTTGCGCACGATCGGCAGCGCGAACCCCGCTGCCGGGGTGAGCGCGAAGCGGCTGTAGTGGTCGAAGAGGGCGGGCGCGTAGAAGCCCGAGCCGGCGGTCACCTCGGTGACCGCATCCTCGGCCGCGGTCAGCTCGAGGCTGCCGGTGCCGCCGCCGTTGACGATCGGCAGCGCGGCGAACTCGCGGATCGCGGCGACGATCGCCGCCCGCCGCTCGGCCAGCTCCGCCGCCGAGCGGCGCTGCATGAAGCGGATCGCGGCGCCGCGCAGGCGCCGCCCGGGCGGCCGGTCGCCAACCCCCGCGATCTGCCCCTCGTAGGCCATCAGCGCCGCCGGCTCGATTTGCGGCCGGCGCTCGATCTCGCGCGCCAGGGCGACCGCCTGCTCGACCGTGTGCACGGGGGAGCGCTTCGGCCCGACCTTGACCCTACCGCCGAGCGCCCACCAGCCGGCGTCGACGTCGATGCAGACGCGCACCGGCGCCGCGCCGGTCCCCAGCACCGACTCGATCGCGTCGAGATGTTCTACGCAGTCGACCATCACGATCGGCGCCCCCTCGGGGTTGGCGGCGGAGCGCAGCGCCAACTCGCCCAGCGCGCCGCGGTCGGCGGTGGGGTAAGCGAGCAGCAGGTCCTCGAACCCCTGCTCGGCCAGCCACAGGGTCTCCGGCAACGTGAAGGTCATCAGGCCCGCGAAGCCCTCGCCGGCCAGTGCCCGCTCGATCAGCGCTCGGCAGCGCAGCGACTTGCTCGCCACACGCACCGGCTTGCCGTCCGCCCGGCCCAGCATCTCGGCCGCGTTGGCCGCCATCGCGTCGAGGTCGACGAAGGCGAACGGCGCCTCGACCTCGGCGAAGATCGCCTCGTAGTCCGAGTATGACCGGTCTGGCGCCGATGTCACCATCGTGAGACTAGCCGCGCCGCCCCCGGACGCGGGAGCAGGGGGCCATCCATTTCTGACTCTTTGGGCCCCTGCGGGAGCAGAGGAGGCGGCGCTAATGTGTTGATCCCCGGAGAGGTGGCCGAGCGGCTGAAGGCACTCGCCTGCTAAGCGAGTAGGGGGCGCAAGCTCTCTCGAGGGTTCGAATCCCTCCCTCTCCGCTGAGAACGTCTTATTCGAACTCTGGGGGTTCGAATAGCGTCCCATCGTCCCCGCTTTTGGAGCCGAATCTGGCTTGTCAGACCGAATGCGGTGATCCTCAAGGGCCGCTCCTGGATCCGGTTGTCTTCGGTGACCGGCCTGCCGCGCCGCCGGGATCGGGACCGCCTGCGCCTCCACCAGGCCCGCCACATCTACGCCTTGTTCATGATCGCCGCGGGCATCAACGCGAAAGCCCTCTCCGCCCATGGGGCCACTCCTCGATCAGGGTGACCTTCGCCCTCTACGGACACCCGATGCCGGGCACTGAGGCCGAGGGCGCGGCGCTGCTCGATGCCTATCTCAGTCGATCAACTCAAGCAGTTCACACGCTTCGCGAGGATTGATCGGCCGCGGCGCAAACTCCTCCCCGTGATCGAGCAGATCCTTGTCGCCGCTGACGATCGCCTCGGCGCCGGCCTCCCGCGCCAGCCCGAGGAGGTAGTCGTCCTTGGGGTCTCGCAGAGTCGACTCGACGTCGGAGGGATCGTCGAGCGCGATTGCAACCTCCTCGATTCGGGTCACAGCCTCGCGCATCTCCTCGGTGCTCACCCGCTCGCGGAAGTAAGGCTTGCGTAGCGCCTTGCGGACCTCGCGCAGAACCTCTGGGCAGACCACGATCTCGAACTGCATGGCCTGCATCGCGCGTATGAGCAGGGCAGGAGGAGCGCCGGATCGAATCCCTGCGATCCCCGACGCCAGTGTGTTGGAATCGACGACGAGTCGTTTCAACCCGAGCCCGTGGCCCGCTCCGCCCGCACTTCGCGCACCGCTTTCACCGCTTCGCGCTCGATCTCCTCGGAATCGACCCCGACGAAGCGAGCCCCGATCCGCTCGATTGCATCGTCGCCCTCTTTGATCCTCACGAGGGATTCCATCAACTCTCGCTCGCTCTTCTGCGGATCCCGTTCGCGCAGCACCTTCAGCGTGCGGGCATAGCGCTCGACAGCCTCCAGGGCCTCAAGCGCCACAGGCACCTGCTCCTCGGGCATCTCCTTGAGGAGCCGCTCGGCTTTCTCGCGAGTCGTCATGCGCAAAGGGTACCGCCGCCATCTGGCGGAATGCCCTGGCGGCTCAGGAACCGCGACCAGCCACAACGCTTGACGTGTAGCTATCTAAGGCTAGAATGTAGCTACATGAGCGAGACGGTCGGAATACGAGAGTTGAAGAACGGGGCGAGCCGGATCATCGATCGGGTTGAGGCCGGTGAGCCGATCACGGTCACTCGGCGGGGCAAGCCGGTTGCGCGGATCGTCTCGACGGCGACGCCGCCGCGCCTGGCGGCGATGATCGCCAGAGGCGAAGTCAGGCCCGGCAACGGGACTCGTTACGTTCCGAAACCGGTCAAGGGGCGTGGCAGCGGAAAAAGCGCATCCGAATACGTCTCCGAGGGTCGTCGCTGAGCATCTACCTCGATACGAGCGCCCTGGTCAAACTGCTGGTCGATGAGGCCGACAGCGACCTGGCCCGCTCCGCGTACAGCGAGGCCAACGGCCCGCGCACGGCGTCCATCGCCTATGTCGAGGCCACCTCGGCGGTGACGCGGATGCGGAAGGGCGACCGACTCTCGCCAGCGGAACTCCGTGCCGCCCTGGACGAGCTGGATGCGATCTGGGCGGCTCTCGATGTCCTCGAAGTGACCGACACGCTGATCCAAGCTGCTGCCAAGACAGCCCGCGACCATGCGCTGCGCGCATACGATGCCGTCCACCTCGCGGGTGCCCTCGCCTTCGCCGAGGCCGAGGAGGTCGCCTTCATGTGCTGGGACCGCGAGCTGAGCGCGGCGGCAGGCAAGCACGGCTTCGCGCTGATCCCCGCGCAGTTCTGACACTTACCCGTTGCGACTGGCACCCGCCTGGTGCGGCGCGGGGGGACCGCCGCCTGGGCAAATAGCCTTCTCGCGTGGCCTCGCAAGCCGGAGCCGAGTCGCGCAGCTGGGTCGCCATGCGTCTGCTCTCCTCGCCGCTGACGGCGCGGCGGGCGGCGGCGGTCATCTCGCTCTTCACCCTCTCGCTCACCCTGATCGCGGCGACGGCGGCCTTCGTCCTCGACCGCGACGACTTCCCCAACCTCGGCATCTCGATCTGGTGGGCATTGCAGACGGTCACCACGGTCGGCTACGGCGACTTCGTCCCGGCCAACACGGAGGGACGGGTGATCGGGGCGCTGGTGATGCTGGGGGGGATCAGCTTCATCGCCGTGGTCACCGCCTCGATCGCCGCGGCGCTGGTCGAGGCCGCGAGGCGGCGCGCCGGCAGCGAGCCCGAGCAGCATCCGCTGGCGCCGCAACTGCAGGAGATCGCCGTCCGGCTGGAGCGGCTGGAGGCGGCGGTCGGGACCGCGCCGCCACAGCCAGGCCAAGGCAAGGACGAGCGCTGAGCCAATCGGCGCGAATAGGCCGGCCGTTATGAGCAAGTGGGGAGTCCTTGCCGTCCTGGCAACCGCCCAGTTCCTGATGGTGCTCGACCAGGCGGTGATGAACGTCGCCATCTCGCAGCTGGTCGACGACTTCGACACCACCGTCACCACGATCCAGATGGTGATCGCCCTCTACGCGCTGGTGATGGCCGGGCTGATGCTGACCGGCGGCAAGTTGGGGGACCTCTGGGGCAGGCGGCGCGCTTTCGCGATCGGCCTTTGCATCTACGCCGTCGGCTCGGGCCTGACCGCCGCCTCCTGGAGCGTGCCGACCTTGACGCTCGGCTGGTCGGTGCTGGAGGGAATCGGCGCGGCCCTCGTCCTCCCCGCCCTGGTCGCCCTCGTCGCCGGCAACTACCGGGGCGCCGACCGGGCGATCGCCTACGGCGTGCTCGGCGGGGTGGCCGGCGCCGGGATCGCGGTCGGCCCGATCCTTGGCGGCTGGGTGACGACCGACTTCACCTGGCGCCTCATCTTCGTCGGCGAGGTCGTGGTGGCGATCGGCATCCTGCTCGGCACGCGCCTGATCCGCGAGCCGGCTCGGTCGGGGGCCGCGCCGCGCCTCGACTGGGTCGGCGGCGTCCTCTCCGCCTCCGGCCTTGCGCTGATCGTCTTCGGCGTCCTGCAAGCGAGCAACTGGGGTTGGCTGCGGCCGTTGGCCTCGCCGGTCGAGCCGTTCGGCTTCTCGCTCACCCCGTTCGTGATCGCCGCCGGCGGCCTGCTGCTGGCCGGCTTCCGCGCCTGGGAGCGGCGTCGTGAGCAGGGCGGGCTGGCGCCGCTGGTCCAGCTCCGCCTCTTCGGCATCGCCCCGCTGCGCGGCGGCGCCGCGATGCTGCTGGCTCAGAACCTGATCCTGATGGGGATCTTCTTCACCATCCCGCTTTTCCTGCAGGTCGTGCAGGGCCTCGACGCGCTCGATACCGGGGTGCGCATGCTGCCCGCCTCGATCGGCCTCTTCCTCTCCGCGCTTGCCGGCTCGGCGCTGGCCTCGCGGTTCCCCGCGAGGACGCTGGTCCGGGCCGGGCTCGCCGTTACCTTCGTCGCCGCGCTGATGCTGCTCGGCACGATCGAGCCCGAGCTCGACGACGGCGCCTTTCTCACCGCGATGGGCGTGCTCGGCGTCGGCATGGGCCTGATCGTTTCCCAGCTCGGCAACGTGGTCCAGTCCTCGGTCGGCGACGCCGACCGCAGCGAGGCCGGCGGTGTGCAGAACACCGCCCAGCAGCTCGGCTCCTCGCTCGGCACGGCGCTGCTCGGCGCGATCGTGATCAGCGGCCTGATCGCCGCCTTCTCGAACAACGTCGAGTCCAACCCGGCGATCTCCAGGCAGGTGAGCGAGCAGGTCCAGGTGACGCTGAGCGCCGGCGGCAGCTTCGTCGCTTCAGACGAAGTGCGCCGGGGCGCGACCGAGGCCGGCCTCGACCCCGATACGGTCGGCGCCCTGGTCGACGACTACGAAGATGCCCAGCTGGCCGCGCTGAAGACGGCCCTCCTCTTCGCCGCCTTCCTCGTCCTCGTCTCCTTCTGGTTCACGCGCCGGCTGCCGACCCGCCGCTTCGACGAGCTGCAGGCCGGCCCGGACCCGCCGGGCTGAGAAACCACCGCTCAAGCGAAGTACTGGCCATGGAAGCCGAAGGGAACGTGGCGCGGCAGGCGAGCGCGTCCCAGCTCGGCGAGCGTGGAGGCGTCGAGCACCAGCAGGTAGGAACCGGGGCCGCGGGTGTCGAGGACGAGCGAGAGGAGGACGCCCTCGTCCTCGGCTCGGCCGCTGCGGGGCGCGGGGACGAACACCGGCTCGCCAGGGTAGGAGCCCGGCTCGAACCAGACTCTGGTCTCACCCGTCTCCACGTCCACCTTGACGACCTGGTCGAGGAAGTCCGGAGGGCCGCCGTCGTCGTCCGTCCCCGCCCCGTAGACGAACCGGTAGGGCCGGCCGTTGCGGGCCTCGTAGTCGATTCGCGGAAACTCCAGCGGCGTGTCGCTCAGCCTCTCCTCGATCACCTCCCCGGCCGTGTCGATCGGCACCCGGTACCGCAAGAGGCGACCGTGGACCGGAGGCGGCGCGGCGCGCAGCCGGTCCAGATAGAGCGCATCGATGATCGACGCGTCCTCGTAGGCGACCGTGTCGACCACCAGCTCCCCGTCGCGCTCGAAGGCGTTGACGTGATGGAAGGCGAACCGGGGCGCGGCCTGGTGCTCGCTCACCAGCTCGCCCCGCTCCCGGTCGACGACCAGCAGCCGCGTACCCCGCCGCGGCCGCCACCGGTAGTTCTCGATGAAGGGTCGCCGCCCCAAGGCGAAGCGCAGCGGGTCGACGACAAGCGGGAAGGCCACGAGCACGACGTAGCGCTCGGTCAGCGCGAAGCTGTGTATGTAGGAGGGCTCCTCCACCCGCAGCGAGGCGATGCGCCGTCGTCGCGAGCTGCCGTCCAGGGAGTAGATCCGATACTCGCAGCGTGGCCCGAGATGGGTCGCGAAGAAGACCAGCTCGCCCGTCCGGCGATCGCGGTGCGGATGAGAGGTGACGTGCAGGCCGGGGGCCCGGCGGGCGCGGCCCAGGGTCTCGAGCGTCTCGGGATCGAAGACGAGCGGCAGGGGGGCCTCGGACAGCGCAAGGTAGTCGTCGCCGAGGCGAGTCAGGTTGACGTTGCAGTTGTCTGTGAGGGGGCGGAGCATCGGCGCAAGCCGATGCAGCACGGAGCTGCGAGGATCGGTGCCGAACCCGCGATAGGGGGTCCGCCCCCGCGCGGCCTCGCGATGAGCGAGGCCGCGCAGGAAACGGTTGGCATAGGCAACGCGGCCCTCGCCGAACGAGAAGCGGTGCAGCATCGCGAGCCCGTCGAACCAGTGGCGCAGCGATCGGCCGCCGACCTCGAACCGGGCCGGCCCGTTGCGGATCAGGGCTCCGGTCAACCAGGCCGGGATCTCGCCCTCGACCGGTAGGGACTCGATGCTGAGCTCCTCATCGAGCGTGGCGAGACCGACGCAGTAGCCGGGGCGCGTGACCGAGTCGTCGCTGAAAAGCAGCACGGCTACCTGTCCCCCCGTCCAGGGTCGGCCGCCGCCCTTCCAGCCGCAAGGGCGGCCAGAATGACGGCCGTGGCCGTGGCTCTCAGCATGACTGCGGGCATCCTCGTCCCCCCTGGCCCTATAGTCTAGTTCATACTATCTCCAAAGTACCATCTATTATGGACCTATGTCAAGCAAGACCGAGACCCGCCTCACGCCGACCTCTTACATCGTCCTCAGCCTGATCGCCGTCTCCGGGGAGGCGACTCCCTACGAGCTGAAGAGCGCGATGGCGGCGGGGATCAGGGACCTCTGGTCGCTCCAGCACGCCCAGCTCTATACCGAGCCCGCGCGCCTCGCCAAGGCGGGGCTGCTGCGTGAGCGCCAGGAGGAGGAGGGCAGGCGGCGTAAGCACTACCGGATCACCGAGAAAGGGCGCCGGGCCCTGAGCGACTGGCTGAAGGAGCCGCCGGCGGAACTGGCCGAGCTGCGCGATCCCGGCCTGCTGAAGCTGTTCTTCGGAGCGGACCCGAAGGAGATCGCCGAGACCCGGTTGACGCTTCACGAAGAGAAGCTGGCCGAATACGAAGAGCTGCTTCGCCAGGGCGAGGGAGTCGCCCCCGTTGGGCCGATGCTGGTCGTGCAGGCGGGGCTAGGTCACGAGCGGGAGTGGGTCAGGTTCTGGTCGAGCATCCTCGAGTCCTAGGAGGTCGGGCTAATCCGAGAGCTCGACCCGCTCGATCCGCCGCTCCTCCAACGGGCGGTCGGAGCTGTCGGCCTCGGTTGCCTCGATCGCGTCGACGGCCTCCATCCCCTCGCTGACCCGGCCGAAGACGGTGTGCTTGCCGTCCAGCCACGGCGCCGCCTCGGTGGTGACGAGGAAGAACTGCGAGCCGTTCGTGTCGGGTCCGGCGTTGGCCATCGCCAGCGCCCCGCGGACGACCTTGCGGTCGTTGATCTCGTCCTCGAAGGTGTAGCCGGGCCCGCCGCGGCCGGTCCCCTCCGGACAACCGCCCTGGATCATGAAGTCCTTGATCACGCGGTGGAAGACCAGCCCGTCGTAGAAGCCGTCGGCGGCGAGCTTGCGGAAGTTCTCGACCGTCTTCGGCGCGTCGGAGTCGTGCAGCTCGAGCACGATCTCCCCGGCGGTGGTGTGGAGCGTCGCCTGTGACATTGCGCCCCACCCTAGCGAGGTCCGCGCACCCGCACGAGCAGCGGCCGGGACGGACCGGCTGCGTAGGGCCAGCGCTCCTCCGCCAGGGCGAGGGCGCGCAAGCGGATCTTCGCCTCGCCGCGGACGTAGCGGAAGCGGTAGCGGGCGCGGAAGCGGCCGCCATGGTCGCTGCGCGTGACCAGGACCGGCCGCCAGCGCCGCGCCTCGGTCTCGTAGTACTGGACCGCGACCAGCTTGCCGCGCCGCGGGATCGCTGCGCCGCGCGCCCGCACGCGACCCCAGAGCCGCAGCGAGCCGCCGTTGCGAAGCCGCAACGGTCCCGCGTGGAGCACCGCCCGGCCGCGCACCCGCAGCCTCAGCCCGGCGCGGCGGGTGCCGGCCAGCCCGGGCGCGCCGCGGAAGCGGACCGTGACCCGGCGCGAGGGGCCCGTCGCAAGCGGTAGGCGGAAGCCGCCGTGCTTGCCGGTGCGCACCCGGTCGACCCGGCGGCGGGCGACCGCCCCGCGCGAATGCCGCGAGACGATCCGCAGCGACCGCCCGGCGAGCCCGACGCCGTCCGCGTTGACGAGGCGCCCGGCGAGCCGCGCCCCGCTGCCGAAGGGGACGGTCACCCGCTGACCGTGGCGGCGACGCCAGCGCAGCTTGGCGAAGAGGCGCGTCTTCGCCCGCGGTCGCGCCGCCGCCTTCTCCGCCGGGCGGCCCGCCGCGACCGGCGGGGGCGGCGCCTTGCGCAGCGCCATCTCGGTGCCGTCGGCACGGCGTGTGCTCGCCGCCTCGTTGCCGGCGCCGTCGCTCGCCGTGGCGCGGAAGGCGTAGGTGCCGGGCGGCAGGTCGCTCGGCACGTACGCGATCAGCAATGCCGTCCCCGGCTCCTCCCCGGCCTTCAGCTTGCTCGGCAGCTCGACCCAGCGACGCGTGCCAAGCCGCCGGTAGTGGATCTTCCCGGCGGCCGGGCCGGCGTGCTCGTCGCTGACCTCCGCCCGCACGGTGTCGGGGGGCAGCGCCGGCGCTGCCCCCCGCAGCGGCTCGAAGGCCACTCCCGGGGCGACGTCGTCGAGCCGCATCGTCGCGTCGGCGCCGTTGGAAGAGGACGAGTTGCCGGCCTCGTCGCGCAGCCAGACGCGGAAGCGGTAGACGCCCGGCCGCGGCACGCTCTGGTTGGCGATCGCCTCGACGTCGTCCTTCGACGTGTACTTGGCGCCGCCGTCGTAGAGCGGCCCGGTGATCCGCCAGTGGGCGCCGTCGATGCCGCTGGCCGAGCCCTGGCTCGGGTTCGACCAGGAGAAGTCGAAGTCGTTGGTGCGGCGCCAGCCGTCGCCGCCAATCGGCTTCAGCTTGCGCGGCGGGGTCGGCGGGTTGTTGTCGATCCGCAGCTCGAAGTGCTTGCCGCAGCCGCGGTTGCCGGCGAAGTCGACGACGCAGTGGTAGAGCGTGTGCGGGCCGTCGCTGAACTTGTCGGTGCTGACGTAGTGCTTGGCGGCGACTGCGAGCTCGCAGGGTCGCATCCGCGTCCCCCGCCAGCCGCCGCCGATCGCCACGATCGCGCAGCCGTACTCGGTCACGGCGACCTGGGAGCCGTCGACGTAGGTCTCGCCGTAGCGCAGGCCGGAGACCGTGTCGGCGCCCCAGATCGTCGCCCCGTCGCGGCCGCGGTGCCAGCCGCCCTCGGTCAGCTCGCCGGCGATGCCGGCGCCGGGCACCGTGTTGTCCTCGATCGTGAAGGTCAAGCCGCGCACCCCCGCCCAGGAGCCCGGCTCGAGGCTGCACCACTTGCTCGAGCCGCGGGCGCACAGCAGGCGGGCCTCGATCGCCGGAACGCCCGAGGAGAAGCCGGCGACGAAGCTGCGCGGCGTCGTGTCGGTGCCGGCGGCGACGGCGAAGGGGTCGAAGCCGCCGTTCCAGGTGCCGGCGCCGAGCCGGTGCTCGAAGCCGTCGTGCAGGGCGTGCCACCAGCTGCCGCTGACCCGGCTGATCCGCCCCTCGGGCGGCGCCGTCCAGCGCCAGCGGGCGAAGCGCGTGCCGGAGATCGTCCCGCCGCCGCGCGTGAAGCTCTTCATGTGGACGCCGTCGAAGGAATCGGAGCCCGGGGCGATGCACCAGGAGCCGGGGCGGAACTTGGCGCCGCCGGTGCTGTCGGCCCAGTCGGCGTCGGCGCCGACGTGCCAGCCGCACTGGGCGACCTCGTACTTGGCGCCGCTCGCCTCGGCCACCGAGAACAGCAGCATCGCCAGCGCCAGGCATATCCCCAGCGCCACCGCCCGGCCGATCCCCACTCGCGCTCCCGACATCGATCCTCCCTCGTTCGACGGCATCTGCACCGGGTCAAGGGCAGGGCGCGGAAAACTGTCCCCCCTCTTGGACGGATGTCCGGTCGCCTGGCGGACGTGTGGACGCGTGACTGCCTCTGCGAGAATGGCGGAGATGAGCCTCCCGACCCAGGACCAGATAACCGAGAAGCTGCGCGCGGTGATCGACCCCGAGCTGCGCCGCTCGATCGTCGAGCTGGGAATGGTGCGCTCGATCGAGGTCAAGGAGGGCGGCCGGGTCGAGGTCGTCGTCTCGCTGACCACCGCCGGCTGCCCGATCCGCTCTCATTTCGAACAGGCGGTCGCCCAGCAGGTCTCCCAGCTGGACGGCGTGACCGCGGTCGCGGTCGGCTTCGACGTGCTCTCCGACGAAGAGAAGGGCAGCCTGCAGAAGACGCTCGGGCGGGGGCGGCTCCCGGAGGGCGCCCTCGCCCAGGTGAAGAACGTGATCTGCGTCGCCTCGGGCAAGGGCGGCGTCGGCAAGTCGACGATGACCGCCAACCTGGCCGCGGCGCTGACCGCCGAAGGCCACCCCGCCGGCGCGCTCGACTGCGACGTCTATGGCTACTCGATCCCGCGCATGCTCGGCGTCAACCGCAAACCGGAGGTGAACGCGGAGCGCAAGATCCTGCCTCTGGACGCGGCGGCCGGGGTCAAGGTGATGTCGATCGGCTTCTTCGTCGAGGAGAACGCGGCCGTCGTCTGGCGCGGGCCGATGCTCCACAAGGCGATCCAGCAGTTCCTCGAGGACGTCGCCTGGGGCGAGCTCGAGTACCTGCTGCTCGACCTGCCGCCGGGGACCGGCGACGTCTCGATGACCCTCTCCCAGCTGCTGCCACAGGCCAAGTTCGTGCTGGTGACGACGCCGCAGCCGGCGGCGCAGTCGGTCGCCACGCGGGCGGCCGAGATGGCGAAGAAGTTCGACCTCGAGCTGCTCGGCGCAATCGAGAACATGTCGGGCTTCACCACCCCCGACGGCGAGCGCTTCACGATCTTCGGCGAGGGCGGCGGCCAGCTGCTCGCCGACGAGCTCGACATCCCCCTGCTCGGCAAGGTCCCCCTCTCCGAGCCGCTGCGCGAGCACGCCGACAACGGCACCCCGCTGGTCACGGCCGAACCCGACTCGCCCGCTTCGCAGGCGATCCGCCAGGCCGCCCGCGGCATCGTCGCCGCCACCCCGCAAGAGCTGCCCGTCCTGCAGTCCGTCCCGGCCGCCGCGGCAGCGCCCGAAGCCGGCGGCACCCCGCTCCCGGTAGTTCAGGGCTGACGCGACCCGCTGTCGTCGAGCGCTGCCAGAACCTCAGACGCCGCCCGCTCCCCCGACTGCACAGCGCCGTCCATGTATCCGTTCCAGACCGAGGCGGTCTCGGCACCGGCCCAGTGCAGCGGGCCGATCGGTGCACGCAGGGCGCTGCCGTATTCCGTCCAGCCGCCGGTGGTCATCAGGCAGCCATAGCAGCCGCGGGTCCACTCCTCCTCGGCCCAGACCCGCTCGATGAAGCGCTCCGGCTTCGCCGCCCGCTCGCCGAAGAGGCGGGCATGGCCGGCGAGGACTGCCTCCCGCCGCTCGGCTGCCGCCCGCGCCCCCCACTGACGGGCGAGCCTGCCCTCGAGGAAGCCGAGCAGGACGCCCGGGGTGCCGTCTGGCGGCGAGTTGTCGAAGACCACACGGGCCGGGCCGGCCTCGCTCGCCGCCTGCCCGGAGAGCCCGTCCTCTCGCCAGAACGGCCGCTCGTAGACGGCCATCGTCTTGATCACGGTGCCTTGCGGCATTCGCTGCGTCAGCTGATCGCGTCGCGCCGGCAGGGGCGGGTCGTAGGAGATCCGCCCGGCCAGGGTCGGCGGCACGGCGACGATCGCGCGCCGGGCGCGCACCGCCAACCCGCCTGGCTCACCGACGGAGCGATCGATGTGGACGACGACATCGCCGGCGCCGTGCTCGATCCGGCGCACCGGCGAGCGCAGCCTCACTCGCTCCGGCCCCAGGGCCTCGGCCAGCAGCTCGGCTATTCGCTGCGAACCGCCGTGGAAGCGGTCCTGCTGGGCGCCCCCGCCGGTTCCGATCAGCGTGTTGAAGCCACCGGCCGAGTGAATGTAGAAGAGGACGTGAAGGAGGGACACATCGGCCGGCTCGGCCGCCCAGACAGCCTCCGTCGCCAGTTCGAAGAGCTTGCGAGCCGCAGCCATGCGCGTGTTGCGACGAATCCAGGTGGCGAGGGTCTGGCCGTCCCAGCCGGCCGCCCTCGGCGCCGTCCATGGCGCCTCCAGCGGCACCTGTCGCGCCATCCGGTCGAGTCGGAAGCGGGCCTGTTCGAAGTCGAGCAGGGCAAGTGGGGAGATCGCGCGCGACAGGTCGCGGCCCAGACCGATTCGCGCGTCGGTCAGGGCGCCGCTGTATGAGGCGATGCGCCCCGACATCTCGATCAGATGCCGCCCTTCGTCGTAGGTCGGAAAGGTGGTGACTCCCAGTTCCGCGGCGAGGGCGGCGATCCGCTCTTGAGTCGGCCCGACCCATTGCCCGCCCACCTCGACGACCTTGCCGTCGCCGATCTCCTCGTTGAGCAATCGCCCTCCGACGCGGTCCCGGGCCTCCAAAACCAGGGGCTGGACGCCGTTCGCCGCGAGCCGCCGCGCCGCGACCAAGCCCGCGAGGCCGGCGCCCACCACCGCCACGTCGGACGCAATCGTCTCAGGGCCGTTCATTCGCTATGGCAATGCGGTGGTTCGAGCATCGCCGCTCTCCCGGCGCTTGCGAGGCACACCTGTTCGCCTGGATCCTCGACACGAGCGTGGCGATGAAGCTGCTGCCCGACCTGGAAGCACCGATCGACTCGCCGGTTGGAGCCCGGTGGGTCGGGGCGTCCGCCTCAGGCGGCCGATTTGCTCTTGTAGTAATCGGCGTTGATCTCGGCGTATTTCGCCCACTCGGAGGGGAGCTGGTCCTCGGCGAAGCAGGCGTCGACCGGGCAGGCCTCGACGCAGGCGTCGCAGTCGATGCACTCGTCGGGGTCGATGTAGAGCATCTCGACCGAGTCGTAGTCGGGCTCGTCCGGGGTCGGGTGGATGCAGTCCACCGGACAGACCTCGACGCACGAGTTGTCCTTGGTCCCTATGCACGGCTCGGCGATGACGTAGGTCATTCGAGAGTTATCTCCTGGGTCGACTTTACGGTGCCGCGGCGGGACCCGAGCCCCGCCAAGCGCGAGTGCTCATTTTAGGCATGATGTGCCGATGCTGCTCTTGACGGGGGCGACTGGGAGCATCGGCTCGCGACTGCTGCCGCTGCTGCTCGAGCGGGGCGAGGACGTGCGCTGCCTGGTGCGCGAGCCGCGCCGCCTGGGCGGGCGTCGGGTCGACGTGCAGATCGCCCTCGGCGACCTGGGCGAGATGTCGGATCCCTACCTGGTGCGGCAGGCGCTGCGCGGCGTCGACACGGTGGTCCACCTGGCGGCGACGATCCGCGACCAGCCGCCGCACCGGATCGAGGAGCTGAACGGGCTGGCCTCGGTGCGGCTGCTGCGCGCCGCCGAGCGAAGCGGCGTGCGCCGCTTCGTCTTCTTCAGCGCCCTCGACGCCGCGGCGGCCCAGCGCACCCGCTTCTTCCGGGCCAAGTGGCTGGCCGAGCGGGCGATCGCCTCCTCCCCCCTTCGCACCACCGTCTTCGCCCCCTCGGTCGTCTACGACCGCAGCGACCCCTGGGTGACGCTGCTGCGGCGCTTCTCCTTCCTGCCGGTGATGCCCGTCTCCGGCAACGGGCAGGGGCGCTTCCAGCCGATCTGGGCCGCGGACGCGGCGCGCTGCGTCATCGCCGCGCTCGAGCGCGGCGACGAGGCTCGCGAGCGCTACGAGCTGGCCGGCCCGGAGACGCTCAGCTACGACGACATGTCGGACCTGGTCAGCCGCGTCGCCGGGCGGCCGCGGCCGCTGGTCCATCTCCCCCTGCCGCTGGTCCGCGCCGGGCTGATCGCGCTCCGCTCCATCTTCGGCGAGACCGTGTTCGCTACTTGGGAGGAGGCCGAGCTGATGGAGGTTTCGATGACCAGCGAACGCGGCGGCGCCGACGCGCAGGAGCTCGGGGTGGACCCGAGAAGGATGGAAGATGTCCTCGCCGACTCTTAGGCGCTCCGGCGCCACGCTGCTGGCCGTGCTCCTCACCGCGATCTGCGCGGGCCAGGCGTCGGCGCGCACCCTGGTGCCGCCGAAGCCGAGCGTCTTCTTCGGCGTCAGCGACCGCGGCAACGTCGGGGAGTTCAACGAATTCGCCGGCCTGCTCAACAAGCACCCGGCGGTGCTGGAGACCTTCCACCCCTGGGGCAACAGCCTCAACAAGGCCTACGAACGCTGGCGCGAAACCGGAACCCGGCCGATCCTGCACATCTCCACCGCCGACGACCAGACGCTGCGCGAGCTGATCACGCCGGCGCAGATCGCCCTCGGCCAGGGCGACGACTACCTGCTGCAGCTCAACTTCTTCTTCGCGACGCGCGGCGTGCTCGGCTACCTGCGGCCGCTGGGCGAGCCCAACCGCTGCCTCAACCTCTGGTCGGCGGTCGACTGCGAAGGCAGGCAGAGAGGCGGCGAATACACGACCGGTTGGTACAAGCAGGCCTTCCGCCGCATCGTCACGATCGTGCGCGGCGACGGCACGCTGGCGGAGATCAACGCCACCCTGGCGGAAATCGGCCTGCCGCCGGTCAACCGCAGCAAGGGCCCCGAGCCGGAAGTCCTGCCGGAAGCGCCGATCGCGACGATCTGGAGCCCGCTGCCCGGCGGCTCGCCGCGGGTGAAGGGCAACTTCCCCGGCAACTACTGGCCGGGGCGGCGCTGGGTCGACTGGGTCGGCACCGACTTCTACTCGCAGTTCCCGGTCTGGAAAGACCTCAACCGCTTCTTCCGCGGCAAGCACTGGCGAGGCAAGCCGTTCGCGATCGCCGAGTGGGCCGTCTACGGCGAGGACGAGCCGCGCTTCGTCAAGCAACTGGTCGCCTGGACGGCGAAGCGCCCGCGCGTGCGGATGTTCGTCTACTACACCGGCTTCGGCCCGGGCGAGAACCCCTACGACCTGCGCCTCTACCCGCGCACCACCAACACCCTGCGCAAGAAGGCCCGCCGCCCCAACTTCATCCAGTACGCCGAATACAACGTCGGCACCCTGCCGCCGCTGCCACCGAAACCCAAGAAGTCCCGCTGACGCCGGGGAATTCGTCTCGGCGACTCAGCAAGGCGGCGCGGTCCGCTGACCCGTCTCGGAAGATCCGGGGTGTGCGGCTGGCGCGCGCCGGACCAATCAGGGCTAGGACGCAAGGAGCCCGAATAGCAGCGCTATTCGGGCTCCTGAGGACGCCGCCCTGAGCCGGTCCGCCGCCGCCAGGCGCGCGCACCGGGCTTTCGAGCCGGGTCAGCGGACCGTTACATCATGCCTCCCATATCCGGCATGCCGCCGCCGGGCATGCCGCCGGCGCCTTCCTTCTCCGGCGGCTCGGCGACTATGGCCTCGGTCACCAGGATGTTCTTGGCGATCGAGGCGGCGTTCTGGAGCGCCGAGCGGGTGACCATGGTCGGGTCGATCACGCCGGCTTCGACCAGGTCGCCGTAGTCGCCGCTGGCCGCGTTGAGGCCTTCGCCGGCCTTCAGGTCGCGGACCTTGTTGACGACGACCGAGCCCTCCAGGCCGGAGTTCTCGGCGATCTGGCGGACCGGCTCCTCCAGCGCGCGGTGCACGATGCGGGCGCCGGTCGCCTCGTCGGGGTCGTCGAGCTTCTCCGGGTCGAGGTCGCTCTGCGCGTTGAGCAGAGCGACGCCGCCGCCGGGCACGACGCCCTCCTCGAGCGCCGCCCGGGTCGCCTGCAGGGCGTCCTCGACGCGGTGCTTCTTCTCCTTCATCTCGGTCTCGGTGGCGGCGCCGACCTTGACCACGGCGACGCCGCCGGCCAGCTTGGCGAGCCGCTCCTGGAGCTTCTCCCGATCGAAGTCGGAGTCGGTGTTCTCGATCTCCTGCTTGATCTGGTTGATCCGCCCCTTGATGTCCTCGCCGTCGCCGGCGCCGTCGATGATCGTCGTCGTGTCCTTGGAGACGACGACGCGGCGCGCCTTGCCGAGCTGGGAGAGCTGGGTGTTCTCCAACTTGAGGCCCATCTCCTCGGTGATCACCTCGCCGCCGGTGAGGATGCCGATGTCCTCGAGCATCCGCTTGCGGCGGTCGCCGAAGCCCGGCGCTTTCACCGCGACGCCGGTGAAGGTGCCGCGCAGCTTGTTGACCACGAGGGTCGCGAGGCACTCGCCCTCGACGTCCTCGGCGACGATCAGCAGCGGCTTACCGCCCTGCATCACCTGCTCGAGCACCGGCAGGATGTCCCGCACGGTGCCGATTTTCTGGTTGGCGATCAGGATGTAGGGGTCGTCGAGCACCGCCTCCATGCGGTCCTGGTCGGTGACCATGTACGGGGAGATGTAGCCCTTGTCGAACTGCATCCCCTCGGTGAACTCCAGCTCCATGCCGAAGGTCTGGCCCTCCTCGACGTTGACCACGCCGTCTTTGCCGACCTTCTCGATCGCGTCGGCGATCACGTTGCCGATCTCGTCGTCGGCGGCGGAGATGGCGGCGACGCGGGCGATCTGCTCCTTGCCGGCCACCTCTTTCGACTGCTTGCCCCGCAGGTTGTCGACGACCTCTTCGACCGCCTTCTCGATCCCGCGGCGCAGGGCGAGCGGGTTGGCGCCGGCGGCGACGTTCTTCAGCCCCTGGCGGACGATCGTCTGCGCCAGCAGGGTCGCCGTCGTGGTGCCGTCGCCGGCCACGTCGTTGGTCGCCGTGGCGACCTCGCGGACCAGCTGGGCGCCCTGGTTCTCGAAGACGTCCTCGACCTCGATCTCGCGGGCGATGGTGACGCCGTCGTTGGTGATCGTCGGCGCGCCGAACTTCTTGTCGAGCACGACGTAGCGGCCCTTCGGCCCCAACGTCACCTTGACTGCGTCGGCGACGGCGTCGACGCCGCTCTGCAGCGCGCCCCTCGCCTCCTCCTTGTACTTCAGCTCCTTGTGAGCCATTCGATTCGTTCCTCCTTGGTCTCTAAGTCGTGTGGGCGGGGGCTAGCCGAGCTTGGCAAGGACGTCCGACTCGCGCAGCACGAGCAGCTCGTCGCCGTCGATGACGACGTCGTTGCCGCCGTACTTGGAGTAGAGGACCTCGTCCCCCTCCGCGACGTCGAGCGGGATGCGCTTCTCCCCGTCCTCGTCCCATCTGCCATCGCCGACGGCGACGACCTTGCCCTTCTGCGGCTTCTCTTTCGCCGTGTCGGGGAGGACGATGCCGCTCGCGGTCGTCTCCTCCTCCTCGATCGGCTTGACGATCAGCCGGTCCCCGAGGGGCTTCAGCTTCATCCGTATACCTCCGTTGTGGGATCTAGAAGTTCGAACTGGTTTTGGCACTCACCGTTGGAGAGTGCCAGGCGAGATGGAACCATAGCGCGGCGGGCAAATCCGTGGCCGGTCAGCCGCCGGCGAGCAGGCGGCAGCCCAGCAGGCTCGCCAGCCCCTCGCCGCCGCGAGCCATCACCCAGTCGTGGTTCCACGCGAAGACCGGGCGGGCGACCGGCGCCAGCAGGTTCATCCAGGGCCGCGTCGTCGCCACGTTCCACTCATAGAGCACCGCGGTGACGCCGTCGTCCTCGTAGAGGCGCCAGCGGCCCGTCCCCGCCAGCTCCCCCGTCGCCCGGCCCTCCATCAGGTGCGGTCGCTCGACCCGCGTCGTCGTCACATCGAAGCGCACCCGGTAGGGGAGCAGGCTGCGCCAGACCATGCGCGAGATCGCTCCCACCCGGTCGCCGTCGCCCGGCCGCACCTCCTCGGCCGCCTCGACCCCGCGCCACCACTCGGGCCAGCGCTCCTGGGCGTAGATCGCCTCCCAGACGCGCTCGCGCTCGCAGTCGAGCAGCCAGGTCGTGAGGAAGCGGTAGTCGGCCATCGGGGCGCGGCCGCTAGTTGTGGCGCGGGGTCTCCCCGTTGCCGAAGTGGGCTCCCGGCGGCTCGACGATCTGCGAAAAGCGGATCACGGTGACGATGTCGTCCGGACCGACGCCACGGCCGTAGATCTGCTCGAGGAACTTGACCTCGTCCTCGAGCCGGCGGAACTCCGGGTTGTCGTGCTCGATGTCGCGCGGCGAGAGCTCGGAGACCTTCTTCACCTCGACGTCGTCGATCACCGCGGCGAAGATCTTCTCGCGCGGGCTGTGGCGGAAGCCGACCGTGATCCACACCACCTGGCCGCGCTCGTACTTGCCGGTCTTGTCGCCGAGCCGGATCGTCGCCGTCTTGCGACCGCGCTTCAGCTGGTCGACGAAGACGGTCGAGTAGAAGTTGAGGACGTAGATCCCAGCCCGCATCGCGCTGCGAGAGTATCGCCCGGCCGGGCGGCGAGGGTGGACGGGTGTTGGGGTGCAGGGTGCAGGTACGCGCCGAATGCGTCGATGCACGCATCGGTCATGCTTTCCGCTGCGTGCGACACCCGCTTCCTGGCCGGCGCCCTGCTCGCCGCCGCGCTGCTGCTCCTGCCCGCCTGGAGCGAGGCCTCGGCTGCCGGCTGCGGCGGCAAGCGGGCGACGATCGTCGGCACCGCGGGGCCGGATGTGATCGTCGGCAAGAAGGCCAGCGACGTGATCTACGGCGGCGCCGGCGACGACAAGATCTACGGCGGGCCGAACGGCAACGACCGCATCTGCGGCGGCCCCGGCGACGACACGATCAAGGCCGGCCGCGGCTTCGACCGCCTCTACGGCGGCGCCGGCGACGACAAGCTGCTGGGCGAAGCCGGCTCCGACCGGATCGAGGGCGGCGGCGGCAACGACTTCCTCTCCGGCACCAAGGGCGGCGACGACCTGCGCGGCGGCGGCGGCGGCGACACGCTGATCGGCGACCGCGGCCCCGATCGCCTCGACGGGGGCGGGGGCGACGACGTGCTCTCCGCCGGCCGTGCCTCCGACCGCCAGGTCGACGGCGGGGCGGGCCACGATCGCATCTCCACCGGCCGCGGCAACGACGCGGCGTGGGGCGGGGCGGGCAGCGACCACGTGGATGGCGGGCTCGGCGACGACACGCTCGACGGTGGCGGGGGCGACGGCGACACGGTGATCGGCAACCACGGCAGCGACAGGATCGACGGCGGCCCCGGCAACGGCGACATCGTCCGCGGCGAACTCGGCCACGACAAGATCGACGGTGGCCCCGGCGGTCAGGACATCGCCTCTTTCTCGGGCTCCTCGGAGAGCGTCGTCGTCGACCTGGCCGGCGGCGTCGCCCAGGGCGACGGCAAGGACAAGCTGCGCGGGGTCGAGGACGTGATCGGCTCCTCCTCGCCCGACACGATCATGGGCGACGAGGGCAGCAACCGGCTCGACGGCGGCGCCGGCTACGACGACCTCGACGGCCGCGGCGGCCCCGACTACCTCTTCGGCGGTCCCGACGGCGCCGAGTGCCGCAAGGCGGCGGCGACCAGCCTCTGCGAACGGGTCGAGGCGGTGGTGGGCGCCTCGATCGTCCTCGCCGCCGGCATCGACGGCGCCTCGACCCTGAGCGTTCGCGGCGGCCCGGCGGGCGACGACATCTCGGTCGCCTTCGACGGCGCCAACTACACGATCTCCAACCCGGTCGGCTTCCCGCGCGGCAGCGTCCAGGGCTGCTACTCGAAGGGCGGCAGCACCGTGGTGAGCTGCCCGGGCGGCGTCAACGTGGTGACGATCGCCACCGACGGCGGCGCCGACCGGGTGCGGGTCAGCGGGGTGCCGGGCAGCGTGCAGTCGCGCATCCACGGCGGCAGCGGCGCCGACGCGCTCTACGGCGGCTCGGGCGGCGACGTGATCGAGGCCGGCGACGACAGCGATCCCGACCTGCTCGACGGCGGGCCCGGCGACGACGCCCTGATCGGCGCCCGCACCGACTTCCACGTCCCGGTAAACAGCGGCGCCAGCACGATGGTCGGCGGCCCGGGCGACGACGTGCTGGTCGGCGGCGACCCCTGCGACGGCGACCTCTACAACGGCGGCCCGGGCGACGACAACGCCAACTTCTTCCGCTTTACCCCCGGTGTCACCGCGCAGATCGGCGGCAAGGCGACCCGCAAGGGCGGCGGCTGCAACGCGGGCCGTGTGCTCGGCTCGGTCGAGGCGATGGAGGGAACGCCCGGCCCCGACACGCTGATCGGCGACAACGGCCCCAACGGGCTCAGCGGCGGCGCCGGCAACGACGTGCTGATCGGCCGGGGCGGCGGCGACTGGATCCTCGGCGGCGCCGGCAACGACCGCCTGATCGGCGGCGCCGGCCGCGACTCCCTCCACCAGTAGGGCCCGCGACCTGCATCCAAGGCGTATACCGCCCTCGATGCAGGTTTGGTGAACGGTCTAGTCGGGCCGGAACCCCTCCTTGCCGATCAGGGGGACGAAGCGGCAGGGGCCGATCTCGCTGCGGCGCAGCTCGTCGCCGTGGCGGGCGAAGACGGTGAGCAGGTCGGCGCCCTCGGCGGCGATCGGGACGACGAGGCGCCCCCGGTCGGCGAGCTGAGCGAGCAGCGCCTGCGGCGGCGCCGGCGCGGTGGCGTGGACGGCGATCGCCTCGAACGGGGCCCGCTCCGGCAGGCCGCGGCTGCCGTCGGCGCAGATCACCTCGACGTTGCCGACGCCGAGCTGGGCGAGGACGCGCTGCGCCGACTCGGCCAGCGCCGGGTGGCGCTCGACGCCGATCACCGTGGCGGCGAGCCACGCCAGGACCGCGGCCGAGTAGCCCGAACCGGTGCCGATCTCCAGCACCCGCTCGCTGCCGGTCAGCTCCAGCGCCTGGCAGATCGCGGCGACTATCCACGGCTGGGAGATCGTCTGCCCCTCGCCGATCGGCAGGGCCGAGTCGGCGTAGGCGCGGCGCCGCTGGCCCTCCGTCACGAATGCCTCGCGCGGCACCTCCCCCATCGCAGCCAGGACGCGCTCGTCGCCGATGCCGCGGCGGCGCAGCTGCAGCTCGACCATCCTCGAGCGCAACTTCTCGTAGTCGGCCACTAGAAGATGTAGTTGCGCAGCTTGGCGGGCGCCAGGATCGTTACCCGCCCGCGGCCCGGCTGCACGACTCCGGCCCGCTCGAGGTCGGCGAGGAAGCGGCTGACGCTCTCGCGCGAGGTGCCGGCCAGCTGCGCCAGGTCGGCCTGGTTCATGCGGATCGTCACCTCGCCGCCTTCGCCGCCGGGCGCCTCTTCGGCGACCAGCTGGGAGAGCACGCCGGCGACCCGGCTTGGCACGGTCTGGAAGGACTGGCGCGAGATGCGCTCGTTGGCGGCGCGCAGGCGGCGCACCAGGGCGCCGACAAGCTTCACGGTGATCTCCGGGTGGCGGCCGAGTAGCGCCCGCACCTCGCCCGCCGGCAGGGCCAGCAGCTCGCCGTCGTCGAGCGCTTCGACGCTGGCCGAGCGCACCTCGCCGTCGAGCATCGCCAGCTCGCCGAAGATGTCGCCCGGCCCGAGCGTCGCCAGCGTTATCGCCCGCCCGTCGGAGTGCTCGCGGGTGACCCGGAAGCCGCCCGAGCGGACGATGTAGCAGGCGTCGGAGTGGTCGCCCTCGTGGAAGACGCGGGTGCCGCCGGGGAAGGAGCGCGGCACGGCGACCTGGGAGAAGTTCTCCAGCTCGCCCTCGCCCAGGTCAGAGAAGAGCGGCACGCTGCGCAACAGCTCGATCGGGCTGACGCTCTCCTCCGTATCCGCCATCGCTGGATTATCGCGCTCCGCCCGGGTGGGCCGGCCGTTCCGTTCGAAGTCGGTCAGCTCGTGCCGCGGCACGCGTCAGGCGCGGTCCTCCACTAGCTCGCAGAGTTCGGGCAGGCCGATCGCCTCTATCCCTGGCGCAAGGCTGAACCGCTCGGCTCCGGGATAGACGACAAAGCTTCGCTCGGGAGCGATGTCCTCGATCGCGGACCTGAGCCCCCGTTCGGCCTTCGGCGCCAGCGTTCGCTTGACCTCCACAGCCCACTCGCTTCCATCGGGCCAGCCGAGAACCAGGTCGACCTCGGCGCCCCCGGCGGACCGATAGAAGCTGGCTTGGATTCTGCGTCCGCCGACGGCGATCAGGTTCTCGATCGCCATCCCCTCCCAGCTGGCCCCGGCGACCGGGTGGCTGAGCACGGCGTCCTTGTCGACCAGTCCCAGCAGCGCGTGCAGGAGCCCGCTGTCGCGAACGTAGATCTTCGGCGACCGGACCAACCTCTTGCCGACGTTGCTCGTGCGCGGCGCCAGCCGGCGGACCAGCAGCAGGTCGACCATCAAGTCGAGGTAGTGGGCGACGGTCTTGCTGTCCACCCCCAGGCTCCGGGCCAACTCGGCTGCGTTGGACAGCCCACCCTGGCGATGGGCGAGCATCGTCCATAGCCGTCGAAGTCTCTCGGCGGGAATTCGCGGGCCGAACTGCGGAATGTCGCGCTCCAGGTAGGTGCGGATGAAGTCCTCGCGCCAGTCGAGGCTCGTCGCGTCGTCGCCGGCCAGGAAGCTTTCGGGAAAGCCGCCTCGGACCCACAACCGATCGAGTCGGTCCGCTCCCAGCTCCGTGAGGTCGAACGGCGAAAGCTCGACGAAGGCGATTCGGCCGGCGAGCGTCTCGCCCGACTGAGCGAGCAGGTCGATGCCGGCCGATCCCAGCAGCAGGAACCTGTCCGTTCCTCTGCCTTCCCGCCGCCCCTGGTCGACGACGCCGCGTAGCGTCTGAAAGAGGCCGGGAAGGCGATGGATCTCATCGAGGACGACCAGCTCTTCGGCGTGGTCCGCGAAGTAAAGAACGGGCTCCTCCAAACGGGCGCGATCGGATGCTGACTCGAGGTCGAGGTAGGCCGCCTGGCGATCGCCGGCGATCGCCAGGGCAAGGGTGGTCTTGCCAACCTGGCGCGGCCCGAGCAAGGCGACAACGGGCATCTGCTCCAGTCGCCGGGTGACGTCAGGCTGAACTCTTCGGTGAATCATCCTTGTAATTATGGAGATAAAGTCCAGGTTTGCAAGGACGCGTTTCAACGACGCCGCAGCCACTCGGCGAGCATTGGGTCGAACGTGAGCTGTACGGAACCCGACTTTGCGCATTTGTGAGGCGGCTATTGCGCATTTATGCGGACGAGATCGTGACCGGCGAGCTCAGCGCGCCGCGGCGACCAGCTTGCGAGGGCCGCGGCTGAAGCCGGCGCTGAGCAGCGCCTCCTCGTGGCCGGAGCCGATCACCGGCTCGCCGTCGAGCTTCTCGACGCCGAGCTTCGGCAGGCGGGCGGCGGCGGCCGCCTCGGCGAGGGCGCCCATCGCCGCGGCGAGGGCGGCGTCGTCGAGCTCGACCAGGCGGAGGAGGCTGCGGCCGCCGCGCTCGACGTAGACGAGCGGCTCGCCGTCGCGCAGCAGGACGTGGGCGCCGGGGGCGCGGGCGGGGCGGCGGCCGCAGGGCGGCTTCGGCCAGGGCAGCGCCGCGCCGTATGGGTTGGCCGGGTCGGTCGCGGCCAGCAGCTGGAAGGAGCCGTCCGGTTCGGGCAGCGAGCGCAGCCGCTCGACCGCGCCCGGCAGGGCGAACTGGGCGCCGCCCAGGCCCTCGACGAAGTAGCCGCGGCGGGCGGTGCCGAGCAGCTCCAGGTTCCCCAGCTCCGCGTAGAGGGTGGCGAAGCCGCCCGGCACCCCCTCGGCGAGCACCGTCTCGCGGGTGACGATGCCGTAGCGCTCCAACATCAGCTCGGCCTGGGCGCGCAGCTTCGCGCCCGGCCCCGGCGCGCTCTCGAAGAGCGGCGCGGTCAGCGACCAGCGGCCCTGCACCGCCGCGCCCGATCCCGAGCGGCGGCGGGCGAAGCGGCGGCCCCGGCGCTCGTGCGGGGGGACCGATCGCAGCCGCGGCGCCCGCAGCGGCGCGAAGGCGTCGTTGGTCACCTCGCCCGACCAGGCGAGGTCCCAGAGGGCGTTGTGCAGCTCCTCGGCTCCGAAGTCGAGGTCGGCGAGCAGGTCGAGCCAGAAGGAGGGGCCGGCGAGCAGGCGCTCGCGGATCGCCTCCTGCGGCGCCCCCTCGACCTGCTCCAGCTTGGCGTTGGCCGGCGGCGGCCCGGCGAGGCGGACGTCTTCGCGGAAGTAGAGGGCGACGCGGCCGTCGCTGCGGCCGCGGGCGCCGGCGCCGATCCAGACCAGCTCGCCGCTGGTGCAGAGCTCGTCGAGCCAGGCGGGCGAGTAGGCGCCGAGGCGGCGCGGCAGCACGTCTTCCTCCCAGACCTTGGGCGTGAGGGCGACGCCCTGCAGCGGCACCAGCGCGTCGCGCAGCCGGTCGGGCCCGGCGCCGGCTGCGCGATGGGCGTCGACGTTCTGCCAGCTGGGCAGGAAGCGGGCGAAGCGGTCGCGGGCAGCGGGCTCGACCTCGCGCCGCAGGTGGGCGAGGCTGGCCCGCCGCACCCGCCGCAGCACCTCGGCGTCGCACCACTCGCGCTCGCCGCCGCCCGGCAGCAGCTCGCCGCGGACCAGAGCCGCTTCGCGCTCCAGCTCGCGCAGGGCCGGGGTCGGGTCGACGCCGTAGCGGGCGGCGAGCTGCGCGGTCGGGAAGGGGCCGTGGGTGCGGGCGTAGCGCCGCACCAGGGCGCGCATCGCGTCGGGATGGTCCTCGAGGAAGGTCTCCGGCAGGCCGGCGGGCGGCGGCACGCCCAGCGCGTCGCGGAAGAGGCCCGCGTCCTCGGCGGCGATGTAGCGCTCCTCGCCGCCGATCCGCACCAGGGCGGCGCGCCGCTCGCCGACCAGCTTCTCCAGCATCGAGGCGGCCGAGTAGCCCTCCGCGACCCGCTCGGCGCACTCCTCGGCGCTCATGTCACCGAGGTTGCGCAGGAGCTGCTGCAGGGCGTCGCGGTCGCCGGCGCGGCCGCTCTCGGTGCGGTGCTGCAGCTGCGCCTCCACCTCGGCCAGCGCCTCGGGGTCGATCAGCTCGCGCAGCTCCTCCTGGCCGAGCAGCTCGCGCAGCAGGTCGCGGTCCAGCGCGAGCGCCGCGGCGCGCCGCTCCGCGTTAGGCGTGTCCCCCTCGTACATGTACGTCGCCACGTAGTCGAAGAGCAGCGAGGAGGCGAAGGGCGAGGCGGTCGGCGTCTCGACCTCGACCAGGCCGAGCTTGCGCGAGTGCAGGTCGGCGAGGATCTCGCGCAGCGCGGGAAGGTCGAGCACGTCGCGCAGGCACTCGCGGTAGGTCTCGAGCACGACCGGGAAGCGGGGGAAGTCGCGGGCGACCTCGAGCAGGCTCTGCGACTTCAAGCGCTGCTGCCAGAGCGGCGTGCGCTTGCCCGGGTAGGCGCGCGGGATGAGCAGCGAGCGGGCGGCGTTCTCGCGGAAGCGGGCGCCGAACAGGGCCGAGCCGGAGAGCTCGCGCACGACCAGGTCCTCGAGCTCGTCGGGCTCGACCATGACCAGCTCGGCGGGCGGCGGGTCGTCGGCGTCGGGCAGGTGGACGACGATGCCGTCGTCGGACCAGATCGCGTCCGCCTCCAGCTCACGCTCCGCGCGGATCTTCTGTCCCAGCGCCAGCCCCCAGGCAGCGTGGACGCGGCCGCCGAAGGGCGAGAGCACGCAGAGCCGCCAGTCGCCGATCTCGTCGCGGAAGCGCTCGACCACGATCGTCTCGTCGGAGGGGACGACTCGGGTCGCCGCCTGCTGCTCACGCAGGTAGGCGACCAGGTTCTCGGCGGCGCGGCGGTCGAGGTCGTACTCGGCGGCCAGCTCCTTCGGATCGCGGGAGACCGCCTCGCGCGAGAAGGCGCCGATCGCCCGGCCCAGCTCGGCCGGGCGGCCGATCCCGTCGCCCTTCCAGAAGGGCACCGCGCCGGGCAGGCCCGGCGCCGGGACGACGATCACCCGGTCGCGGGTGATCTCCTCGATCCGCCAGGTGGTCGCGCCGAGCAGGAAGGTCTGCCCGGCGCGCGCCTCGTAGACCATCTCCTCGTCGAGCTCGCCGACCCGGCGCCCGTCGGGCAGGTGGACGCCGTAGAGGCCGCGGTCGGGGATCGTGCCGGCGTTGGTGACGACCAGCTGGCGGGCGCCTTTGCGGCCGTGGATCGTGCCCCTGGTGCGGTCCCAGACGATCCGCGGCCGCAGCTCGGCGAAGCGGTCCGACGGATAGCGGCCGTCGAGCATGTCGAGCACGTTCTCCAGTTGCTCGCGCGAGAGCTCGTCGAAGGGCTCGGCGGCGGTGACGAGGCGCTCGACCGCGTCGACCTCCCACTCGTCGAGCGCCGCCATCGAGACCAGGTGCTGGGCGAGCACGTCGAGCGGGTTCTGGGGGATGACCGTCTCCTCGATCGCCCCTTCGCGCATCCGCCGCGCGACCACCGCGCACTCGAGCAGGTCGGCGCGGAACTTGGGGAAGACGCGGCCGCGGCTGACCTCGCCCAGCGAGTGGCCCGCCCGACCGACCCGCTGCAGGCCGCGGCTGACCGACTTCGGCGACTCGACCTGGATCACCAGGTCGACCGCCCCCATGTCGATCCCCAACTCCAGCGAGGAGGTGGCGACCAGGCAGGGCAGCCGGCCGGACTTGAGCATCTCCTCGACCACGCTGCGCTCCTCGTGGGACAAGGACCCGTGGTGGGCGCGGGCGATCTCGGGACCCGGCGCGGAAGGCTCCGCCTCGCCGGCGTGCTCGCTGGGGGGCAGTTCATCCCATGCCAGCTCGTTCAGGCGCTTGGCGATGCGCTCGGCAGCCCGGCGATTGTTGACGAAGACGATCGTGGAAGTGTGTTCCTGGACGAGCTTGAGGAGCTCGGGGTAGATAGCCGGCCAAATCGAGCGCACATGCGCATTGGGCTCGCCGTCTGCGGGGACGCCGTCGGAAGTGGGGAAGTTCGGCGCACCCGGTTCGGACATGTCCTCGACCGGGACGACGATCTCCAAATCCAGCTCCTTAGCCACCCCCGCATCGACGATCTCGCAGTCGCGCTTCGGCCCCACGAGGAACTTCGCGATCCGCTCCAGCGGCCGCTGCGTCGCGCTCAACCCGATGCGCTGGACTCCCCGCGCCTCCCCCGCGACAGGACCCGCGGGCCGATCCGCATGGTCCCTGACCAGATGATCCAACCGCTCCAGGCTCAGCGCCAGATGCGAGCCCCGCTTCGAGTGGGCAACCGCGTGGATCTCGTCAACGATCACCGCCTCGACGCCGGTGAGGATCTGGCGCGCGTCCGAGGAGAGGATCAGGTAGAGCGACTCCGGCGTGGTGATCAGGATGTCGGGCGGCGATTTGCGCATCGCCCGCCGCTCGGCCTGCGAGGTGTCGCCGGTGCGCAAACCGACGGAAATGTCGGCCCCGATCCCCCGCAGCGGCGCCCGCAGGTTGCGCTCGATGTCGTAGGAGAGCGCCTTCAGCGGCGAGACGTAGACGATCTTCACGCCGGCGCCACTCGCCCCGTCGCCGGCGAGGCGGTCGATGCCCCAGAGGAAAGCGGCGAGGGTCTTGCCGGAGCCGGTGGGGGCGCAGATGAGGGTGTTGGCGCCCTCGGAGATCGCCTTCCAGCCGCCGGCCTGAGCCGGCGTCGGCCCCTCGAAGGAGGCCTCGAACCAGCGCCTCACCGGCGCGCTGAAGGGCGCCAGTGAGTCGGACTTTGCGCTCGCTTTCCGCTCTGAGCTCAACCCATAGAGCTTACGCTCCGCGCGGGCTCATCGAACCCCACGGTGCGCTCGATCCGCGCCGGGTCGGTGCCCGAGCCGGTTCCCTCGCGGCGCGCCACGACGACCATCTGCGCCAACAGGCCGAAGGTGAGCAGCTGGATGCCGACGACGATCAGCAGCACGCCGAGGAAGAGCAGCGGCCGATCGCCGATCGACTCGCCCGAGAAGCGCAGCACGGTCAGGTAGAGGCTGATCAGCACCCCGACAGCGGTCAGCGCCAGCCCGATCCCACCGAAGAGGTGCAGCGGGCGGTACTGGTAGCGGCCGATGAAGACGACCGTGAGCAGGTCAAGCGCCCCCCGCAGGTAGCGCTCCAGGCCGAAGCGCGAGCGGCCGTGCCGGCGCTCGCGGTGGTTGACCGGCAGCTCGCCGACCCGCCAGCCCTGCTGGTCGGCGAGCACCGGCATGTAGCGGTGCAGCTCGCCGTAGACCTCGAGCGAGCGGGCGCACTCGCCCCGGTAGGCCTTGAAGCCGCAGTTCATGTCGTGCATCGAGACGCCCGTCAGCCAGGCGGTCACGGTGTTGAAGATGCGCGAGGCGAGGCGGCGGCTGAGCGGATCCTGGCGCTGGCGCTTCCAGCCGCTGACCAGGTCGGCCCCCCGCTCCAGCTCGGCCAAGAGGGCGGGGATGTCGGCCGGGTCGTCCTGCCCGTCGCCGTCGATCGTGACGACCGTCTCGCCGGCGGTGTGCTCGAAGCCCGCCGCCAGCGCCGCCGACTTGCCGAAGTTGCGGCGCAGCCTCACGCCGCGCAGCTGGGGCCGCCCGCCGGCCATTTCTTCGACCAGCTCGGTGGTGCCGTCAGTCGAGCCGTCGTCGACGATCACGACCTCCCACTCCAGGTCGAGCGGGTCGCAGGCCGCCGCTATCTCGTCGATCAGGCCGGGCAGCGCCTCGCGCTCGTCGAACGCGGGCACGACGATCGAGAGGTCGACGGGTCGCGACAAGCTACGGCCGCCCGCCCGCGAAGCGGGCGTAAGCGAACCAGGACGGCTTCGGCAAGAACCCATCGGCGAAAAGGCCTGAGCCGTCACAGAAGTTGCAGGAGCCCTGCTGGTCGTCGATCGAGAACCAGTGCACGCGCTGCAGGCGCCAGCGGCGCTGATTGCTGCGCAGCAGACGGAAGGCGCCCTTCAATTCCCGCACCTGGCCGCGCAGGCCCTTGGCGAAGGAGTTGTTGCGGCGCGGCGGTTCCGAGCTCCAGCCGAGCTCGGTCAGGTAGAGGCTCTTGCCGGCGTCGCGGTTTTCGGCGAGCACCCTGCGCACGTCTTCGATGTAGCGGGGCAGGCGCTTGTAGGTGCCGGTGTAGGGGTGCAGCGCGACGCCGTGGAACTTGCGCTTGATCCCCGGCGTCCGCTTGTACATCTGTTCGAGGAAGTCGGTGGCGAAGTAGGCCTGGCGCGGGCCGCGTTTGATCCGCGCCTCGGCCGGCCGCGCGAAGAGGCCGGAGAGGATCAGCCGCGCTCCCCGGTCGACCGATTTGAGCACCGCGTAGGAGAGCTTGACCAGCTTGCCGTACTCGACCGGGTTGGGCCGCGCGATGAAGTACTTGAAGTTGACCTCGTTGCCGATCTGCCAGATGCGGATCGGCCGCTTCGGCAGGCCCGGGTTCTCCGCCCAGAAGCTGCCCGTCGGCCCGTAGCGCTGCACCGCGAGCCGGACGAAGGCCTTCCACCCGGCGCGCTGGCCGCCGGTTCGCACCGGCAGGTACCTGGGTGGATTGCTGGAAATCGAGCGGTCGGCGGGCACTGCCCAGATGGGCGCCCCGTAGAGGAAGGGGAAGACCTCGATCCCCGCCGCGGTGGCACCGGCGACGAGCGGGTCGACCTGCGACCAGTTCGGAGCGGCGCCCTCGACCCCCTGCACGCCGGTCCAGGGGATCGGGATGCGGAGGCTGTCCACCCCGCCGCTCTTGAGGCGCTGGAATTCGTTCGCGTCGGGGTTGGTCTGCGGCACCACGCCCCAGAACTTGCCCGGCAGCGCCGGCGCAGCCGGTGCGAAGGCAGTCAGCGCAAGCGCCGCGACGGCGAGGGACGCCACCCCAACGCGCGCACGTAGACAGAGGCTGCCCAATCCCGTTCGCATCAGCCTAGCCCGCCTCGGGCGAGACGCGGGAGGAGTCGCCGCCGGGAGGGCCGCCCTGCCGGCCGCGCCTCATCGTCACCACGCCGATCGAGGCGGCGGCGAGCACCGCCAGTCCGACCAGGATCGGGACGATCGGCGAGTCGCCGTCGTCGTCGCGCGAGGCGCGCGTCGGGTCGGGCGCGGCGATCGCTTGGCCGCGGCCGAGGTCGGATTTGCCCCCGGGGCCGGCGCCCTGGCCACCCTGGCCGTCGCCGCCTCCGCCCTTGCCGGCGGCGCCGCCGCCGCTCGAACCGTCGGCCGAATCGCCGCCCGCCGACTTCCCGCCGCCGCCGGAGGAGCCGGACGGCGTGGAAGACTTCCCGCCGGAAGAACTCACGCCGCCGCCGCTTCCTGCGGAGGAAGCCGATCCGGAAGACTTCCCGTCGACCGTCGGCGGTGCGTCCCGGTATTCGATTTCAGACGAATCCAGAGCGAGCGCCGCAGCCGGAAAGCCAAGAAATGCCAACAGCGCGAACAATGAAAGTGGCACGGATGCGAGGCGAGCTCGCCCCCGGAGTGAGTGACGCGTCCCAGACATGGCGCGCAAGGTTAGAGGAATCGGCGGCGCTACTGGCGCCGATCGCATTGATTGTCGGCCTGGCCCTCGCCGGAGGGGGTTTCGAGCTGGGCGAGCGGCACGTCGCCGGGCTGGCGGTCTGGCTCGCCGTCGTGGCTCTATTGGTACTTGGCGTTGCGGCGGGGGCGACGCTTGCCCGGCCGCTCTACTGGTCGGCGGGGCTGATCTTCGCTCTGGCGCTGCTATCCGCATCGTCGTCCTTCTGGTCGGGGTCTGCCGAGCTGAGCGCCATCGAGGCCGATCGCGTCCTCGTCTACCTCGGCGTCTTCTTTGCCGTGTTCCTCATCGCCCAAACAGAGAAAAGGGCCCAACGTTTCGCTGAAGGGCTGACGATCGCCGTCGCCCTCGTCGCCCTGCTGGGAGTCGCGAGCAGGCTTCTACCCGAGGTGCTGGACTTCGCAAACTCGCTCGGCAGCGGCCCGCAGATGCGCTACCCGCTCGGCTACTGGAACGCCAACGGGGTGATGTTCGCGATCGCGACCGCGCTGCTGCTCTGGGCCGGCCGCGGCGCCCGCGGCGCCGGGCTGCGCTGGGGGGCGGCGGGGGCGCTGCCGGCCGTCCTGCTCGCCCTCTACCTCACCTTCTCGCGCGGCGGCCTGCTGGCCCTGGCGATCGCCGCCGGCCTGACGATCGCCCTCTCGCGCGACCGCCTCTGGCTGCTGGGCACGCTGGCGATCGGCGCGCTCGGCGCCCTGCCGGCGGTGCTCGCCGTGCAGGCCCGCCAGGCGCTGACCGACAACGTCGCCCTGGGGGAAACCGTCGACCAGGGGATGGAAGTGCTGCTTTTCCTGCTCGCCGGGATCGCACTGTCCCTGCTGCTCTTCGCGGCGCTGCGCCTGGCGGAGCTCCGCCAGGGGCGCCTGACCGGGCGGGCTGTCGAGCTCTCCCGCCACCCGACCGCGCTGAAAGCGGCCGGGGTCGGCTTGGCCACGCTCGCTATCGCCGCCGCGATCGCCGTCGGCGGCCGCGCCTGGGACGAGTTCTCGAGCCCCGACGTGCAGCTGCCGAGCGAGCCGACGCAGCAGTTCAGCGATCTCTCCAGCGCCGGGCGCCACGACTTCTGGGGGGTGGCGATCGACGCCTTCGGCGAGCGGCCGGTGCTGGGCGCCGGCGCCGGCAACTACGAGTTCGCCTGGGAGCGGCTGCGCTCGCTCGAACAGCCGGTCCACAACGCGCACTCGCTCTACCTCGAGGCCTTCGCCGAGCTCGGCCTGCTCGGCGGGCTGCTGGTGCTCGCCCTGGTCGGGACGCTGCTCTGGCACGGCTTCGCCGCCTGGCGCGCTGCGCCCGGGCGGCAGCGCGACCTCTTCGCCGCCCTCTTCGCCGCGACGCTCGCCTTCGCGATCGGCGCCGCCTTCGACTGGTTCTGGGAGATCGCCGCCCTCGGCGCGGTCTTCTTCATCGCCTCGGGCACGCTCGTCGCCGCCCGCTGCCGGCAGCTCGCCCCCGGCGGCGCCCGGCTCGAGCAGGGCCAGCCGGGCGGCGATCGCGGCTTCCGCGTCGCCGTCGCCGGCCTGGCGACCGCCTGGCTGGCGGCGATCGCGCTGATCGGCCCGCTGCTGGTCGAGCGCGAGGTCGAGGCGAGCCGCGACGCCGCCGCCGTGGGCGAAATCGCCAACGCGGTCGAGCACGCCGACACGGCCCGCTCGATCGAGCCGTGGGCGGCCTCGCCGTACGTGCAGCTCGGCCTGCTCGCCGAGCTGCAGGGCGACTACGAGGCGGCGTCGCTTCGCCTCGCGCAAGCGATCGACCGCGAGGATCGGAACTGGCAGCTTTACTACTTACGCTCTAGAGTCGAAGAGGCAGCCGGCAACGAGGCCCGGGCGGAAGCCGACCTGAGCGAGGCCCGCCGCCTCAATCCGTTAGAGGACTGCCTTGACGGGAAGCCGAGCTGTGGGTAGGCGCAAGATGACCCGACACGCGCAGAGGACCGCCACGCCCGAGGCCCCCAGGCCCGCTCCGCCGAGCCCGTCGCCGAGCTCCGGCCGCAGCGGCGTGGCGATCCGCCTCGGCCTCACCGGGCCGGCGGGGGCGCGGCGCCAGGGCGCGCTGCTGCGACGGATGCTCGCCAGCGGCGACTGGGTCGCGCTGATCGCGACCCTCTGCGTGGTCACCGCGGCCACCCGGCAGACCGACGTCGGCACCCTCTTTTGGGCGATCCTCTTCAGCCCCGCCTGGCTGGCGGTCCTGAAGCTGCACGGGCTCTACGACAACGACCACCGCCGCATCCGCCACAGCACCTTCGACGAGCTCTCCAACCTGATCTCGGCCGCGGCGCTCGGCACGCTGGCTCTGGACGGCCTGCTGGCGCTCAGCCCGGCCGGCCCGCTCGCCGCGACCAGCGCAATCGCGGTCGGCGCCGGCGCGCTGCTGGGCAGCTTCACGGCGCGCGCCGTGCTGCGCTTCTTCTGGCACCGGCTGGCCGGCGCCGCGGTCGGCCTCGTCGTCGGGCAGGCCGAGGCGATGGGCGTGATCGCCCGCCGCGTCGCCACCCACCCGGAGACGCGCCTGCACCTGGTCGGCTACCTCTCGCTGCGCCCCGAGGAGGACGCCGCGATCGACACCGGCGGGCTGCCGCGACTGGGCTCCGCCGCCGACATCGCCCGGGTGGCGCGCGAGGAGCAGATCGAGCGGGTGATCGTCGCCGAGCGCGAGATGAGCGAGCCGGCGGCCGAGGAGCTGATCGAGGAGTGCAAGGCGGCCGGCCTCGGTCTCACCTTTCTGCCCCAGCACTTCGGCCTGCTCGGCCCGGGGATCGAGCTCAACCGCCTCGCCGAGCTGCCGGTCCTCGACTTCCGCTTCTCCGACCCGCCGCAATCGACGATGGCGATGAAGCGCGTCACCGACGTCGTCGTCTCCGGCCTGCTGCTGGCGTTGCTCTCGCCGCTGCTGCTGGCGACCGCGGCGCTGATCCTGCTCGACTCCGGCCGGCCGGTCTTCTTCCGCCAGCGCCGCGCCGGCCGCGAGGGCAGACCGTTCACGATGCTCAAGTTCCGCACCATGGTCCAGGACGCCGACAAGCGCCTCGCCGAGCTGGTCGACCTGACGAAGCTGAAGGAGCCGGCCTTCAAGATCCCCGACGACCCGCGCGTCACCCGGGCGGGGCGCCTCCTGCGCCGCGCCAGCCTCGACGAGCTGCCGCAGCTGATCAACGTCCTGCGCGGCGACATGTCCCTGGTCGGCCCCCGCCCCGAGGAGGAGGCGGTCGTCGCCCTCTACGACGAGCGCCAGCGCACCCGGCTCGGCGTCAAGCCGGGCCTGACCGGGCCGATGCAGGTCTACGGCCGCGCCGACCTCACCTTCGAGGAGCGGCTGGCGATCGAGCGCGACTACCTCGACAACATCTCGGTCGCCGGCGACCTGGCGATCCTGCTGCGCACCCCAAGCGCGATCATCCGCGGCGACGGCGCCTACTGACGGCGGTCTACGCCCACAACGTAAAGAAACGAGCCGTGCAATTGCGGAATATCTTCGATGCAAATGCGGAGGATCACCGAGGCTCGGGCGCCGCGTGGCGCCGGCGGATCTCCTCCAGCCCGGCGAGGTGCTCGGGGTCTTCGGTCATGCGCCCCTCGCCCTCCATCGCGTAAGCGTGCGAGACAGCCGGGATGGCGATCGCGTCGCGATCGGCGGTCAGCCGCAGCAGCATGTCCCAGTCCTCCCCGGTCGGCAGCTCCTCGTCGAATCGCGCCTCCTCCAGGCCCCGCCGGTGGGCGATCGCGCCGGCGTCGGTGATGTTGCGCTCCAGCAACGCGTCGCGCGACCAGGGCAGCTGCCAGTGCCACGGCCACCATTCCTCGCCGAGATCGCCGGGACGGCCGTGCTCGATCAGCGTGATGCCGTAGGCGACCTCGACGTCGTCGCGCGCGGCGAAGAGGTAGGCGACAGCGTGAAGCCAGTCGGGATGCATGAGGTTGTCGTCGTCCAGGTAGCAGACGACCTCGCCGGCGGCGCGCCCGAGGCCGGCGTTTCGCGCCGCCCCGAGGCCGCGGCGCGGCCCGTCGGCGACGACGATGCGCTCGTCCTCGTCGAAGCCGGCAAGCGTCGCCTCGACCGCGTCGGTGTCGCCGTCGTCGACGACCACCAGCTCCCAGTGGGAATAGCGCTGGGCGAGCACCGAGGAGATCGCCTTCGGCAGCAGCGTGGGGCGGTCCCGCGTCGCCAGGATCACCGAGATGCGTGGCCCGTCCTGCGGCGGGTTCAGCTCCAGCCACGACTTCAGCGCCATCATCCGCAGCAGCAGCGGCGTGTTGCTCGCCATTTCGATCGCGTAGTCGGCCCGCGCCACGCCGATGTCGGCGGTGAAGCGCGTGTCCGCGATCCGGTCGACGATCTCCGTAGGGACGTCCACCTGTGGCGGTTCGGCCCGAAGGCGCCAAGAGAGGCGCTCGAAGAACCCAGCCAGACGCGACGAGAACCGGCCTGCCATCAGACGCAATCACATCATGCGCCGCCGCAGGCCGCAACGAAGCGAGGAAAAGCAGTTGATAATCCTCGTATGGTCCCTACCGGATTCGGTTCAGATACCGCGTTTCCGGAGATCACGCAGGGGCCGGCCGAAGTCCGCGTGGCGTTCGACGGCCCGCGGGGACAGGGCTGCGTTCGCTTCTGGGGCGACATTCCTCAGAGCCCCGAGCTCCCGGTCGAGGCCGGACTCGCCACCATGCTGCTGCCCGCGATGGCCACCGGGCGGGCGCTCTCGCTGCCCGGCCCGCTAAGCCCCAGGGTGCGTCGCGCGCTTCCGGAAATCCAGGCGGTGCTCGCCCAGCTGGCCGCCGAATCCCCGACGACCCACCAGCGACTCGAGCGGATCGCGGTCACGGCCTCGCGCCCAGCTCGCCGAAGCGGCGACACGCGCGGCCGTGGTGTCTCCGCCTTCTTCAGCGGCGGAGTCGACTCCCTGGCGACGTTGCTCTCCAACCCGGACGTGACCGACCTGATCTACGTACACGGCTTCGACGTCCCGATCGATCGACCCGACGTGAGCGCGGCCGTGGAGCGACGGTTGCGGAAGATCGCGATCAGGTGGGACAAGCCGCTGCGCATCGTCAGGACCGACATGCGCGGTCTGCTCGACGCCCACGTCTCATGGGAGATCGCGCATGGGCCGGCGCTGGCGGCGATCGCTCTGCTCTTCGCACCGACCTGCAAACGGGTCCTGGTTGCCTCAACCGCTTCATACGCCGCCCCCGCCCCCCGCGGGTCCCACCCCCTCCACGACCACCTCTGGAGCACCGAGCGCTGTTCGATCGAGCACGACGGAGCCCACCTGACGCGGGGCAAGAAGACGATGCTGATCGCCGGACACGTGGATGCGCTGGAGGTGCTTCGCGTCTGCTGGGAGAAGGTCGACAGCTACAACTGCTGCAAGTGCGAGAAGTGCCTGCGCACCATGGCGCTGCTCGAGATCATCGGCGCGCTGGAGCGATGCCCGACCTTCCCGATCCCGCTCGACCTCGACACCATCGCCGCCCTCTCCCCTGAGCCGGACGTGAGGACCTGGTGGGAGGAGAACCTGCTGTTGGCCAGGGCCCGGGGCGCCGACCCCCGCCTCATCGCCGCGATCGAGGCGTGCCTGGCGCCGGCCACGAAGAGCGAGCCGGCGGAGCTGCGCGACCAGCTCGCCGAAGCACGCGCGCGCGAAGCGACCTTGGAACGAGACCTGCAGGCGGTCACCACGTCGCGTTCCTGGCGGATGACCGAGCCGCTGCGCCGGGCCGGCGCGGCGGCGCGGCGGCTCAGGCGGCGCGGCCCCACCTGAGCGTTCGCCGCAACCTGTTGCGCCGTAGAGCGGTCGCCAAGGCCGAGGCGACCCGCTTCCGTCCTCGCTCGTAGCGCTCGACGACCCGGCCGGAGGCGACGCGCAGGCGATCGAGCAGCTCGGCGCGCGGTGAGCCGTCGAGGGCCGCGCCGCTGGCCACCGCGGCATCGGCCGCCCTGCCTTCGATTCCCAGCAGGCCCCTGTCGAGGCCGAAGAGATCCCGCAGGCCAGCTGCCTTCTGCCCGTAGTACGCGTTGTCGGCGAGCAGCACCGGGGGGACCTCGCCCAGCAGCGAGGTCAGCGTGACGTGGTAGGAGCAGGCGACGGTCAGGCGCGCCCGGCGAAAGCGGCGCAGCTCGTTGCCGGTGGCGTCGGCGAGCAGGTCCACGGGCACGGAGGGCGTCAGACCGGCTCCTTCGAGCGCCTCGCCATGCTCCTCCAGCAGCGCCGAGACGGCCCGCCGCTCGGAAACGCGCGGGTCCTCGTAGGCGATCACGGGCTGGAGCTGAAGCGGATGTGGAGAAGCGTCGCCAAGGCCCTGCAGCAGACCGACGATCCGCCGGACCACGGAGTTCGTGTCCTCGCTCACCCACTCGCCCGGGTTGAGATGGAGGTTGACCACCGGCTCGACCGGGACGGGCGGGAAGCGCAGGCAGGGGACAGAGTCGTCGCCGCAGAGCTCCACCGGACCGATGACGTGGGCTCGGACGTGCTCCAGGGAGAGCGCGTCGCGCACACCGATCCAGCTGGCGCGGGAGAGCAGCTTATGAGCGGCACCGTCCGGGGCGACGGTCTCCGCGTCAGCCTGCAGCCCAGAGGCCACAACAGGCAGCGATCCGGTGCCGGCCAGGCGCTCTGCCGCATCCGCATGCGCAGCCTTGCGATGCCCCCACCAGCCGTTGACGTACCCGCCCCCATAGAGATAGAGAGCGGAGCGGTTGGGGGCGCTCTCCGGCTCCACTTCGAGCAGGCCGTCCTCCTCCGCGTCCCCCCCTTCGTGGTAGTGAACGAACGCCGCCCCGCCGAGCTGCGCCGGATGCCGTTCGAGCAGCGCAGTGTGATGGGCGTGGGTTTCGCGCTCGACCACGGCGATCGGCAGGGGGGAACCGGACAGGCCGCGGACAGTCTCAATCGCTGCGGCGAGCTGCAGCACGTCGCCGAAGTTGCCCGAGCCGTCGTAGCCGCCGACCAGGAGAACCGACGAGTCGGCGCCCCCGATGCGCCGCCGGTCGGCGGCCGATGCCCATAGCGTCGCTGCCATCCGCGCCGCCGAGGCTACAGTCCCCGGCATGAGCCTGGAGACGATCGTGGTCAGCCACGGCGCGGAGGATCTGCTGCAGCGCTGCCTGCGCTCGCTGGAAGAGCACCCGGCGACGGACGAGGAGATGCAGGTCACGGTGGTCGACAGCGGCAGCCGCGACGGCACCCCGGCGATGGTCGAGCGCGAGTTCCCCGGGGTACGGCTGGTCCGCCGCGGGAACATCGGCTTCGCGGCCGCCAACAACCTGGCGCTGCGCGGGAGCGACGCGGACGCCTTCCTGCTGCTCAACCCCGACACCGAGATCTACGCCGTCACCCTGGACGCGGCTCTGGCGCGGCTGCGCTCCGAAGAGCGGATCGGCATGGTCGGGGTGAAGCTGGTGACCGAGTCCGGCGAGCTCGACCACGCCTGCAAGCGCTCCTTCCCCACCCCGCTCGGCGCCCTCGCCCACTTCACCGGCGTGGGCCGCGGGGCGGCCGCGCCGGCCGCACTCAGCCAGTACCGGGCGACCGAGCTGGGCGAGGACGAGCCGGGCGAGGTCGACGCGGTCAACGGCGCCTTCATGCTCTGCCGGGCAGAGGCGGTGCGAGAGGTCGGCCTGCTCGACGAGGGCTACTGGCTCTACATGGAGGACCTCGACTGGTGCCGGCGCTTCTGGGACGCCGGCTGGAAGGTCCTCTACGAGCCGGCCGGGGTCGCCCTGCACGTCAAGGGGGGCTCCAGCGGCGCCCGCCGCGCGCCGCGCCAGGAGATCGCCTTCCACCGCGGCATGGGGCGCTTCTACCGCCGCTTCGAGGCACCGCAACGGAACCCGCTGGTCAACGCCGCCGTCTACGCCGGGATCGGCGCCAAGCTCGGCGTCAGCCTGGCGGTCACCGCGGCCCATGCATATAGGGTGCCCGACGTGCAGGCGACCGATTGCGCCATCTAGCTTCCGTTGCGCGCCAAAGCTCGACGCCTTCTGGGGGACTGGGACGTCCTCTCCGCGGTCGCGGTCGTAATCCTCGCGATCGGCTCCGCCCAGTTGGTCGCCGGGGCGTTCGCGTTCGGCCTCTCCTTCGACGAGCCGATCCACCAGGACCGCACGATCGGCTGGCTCGAGGACGGCTGGTACGTGCCCCCCTACTGGCTGGAGGACGGGGAGCCCGATCCCGAGAGCAGCTATTCGACCCCGTGGGTCTACGGACCGGCGACCGCCGCCCTCAGCCACGTCGCCAACGTGCTGGTCCAGAACGAGCCCTGGGACGACGTCGCCTCCTCGCACGGCTCCTACCAGGCCCGCCACGTCGTCGTCGCGCTGCTCGCCGCGCTCGCCGTCGCCGCGGTGGGGGCGGCGGCCTGGCTGCTCACCCGCTCGAGGGTGCTCGGGCTCTGGACCGCCGCGGCGCTGCTCTGCGTGCCCCGCTTCACCGGCCACGCCTTCTTCAACCCGAAGGACATCCCAGCCGCCTCCGGCTACACGCTGCTCACGGTCGGCCTTCTCTTCGCCCTGCTGCAGGAGCCGGGCGGGCCGGCCAGCCGCAAACGCAAGGTCGGGATCGCGGCGGCGATCGCGGGCGGGATTCTGATCGGTCCCGGAACCCGGCTCTCGCTCTGGCTGCCGCTCGTCATCGCGATCCTCACCTACGCGGTTCTGCGCGTGGGTCAGGCCCGGCTCGGCGGGGTCTCCCGCGACAGAGGCCTCGACGTCGCCGTCGGGGTGGGGGCCGCGATCGGCTTCCTGGGGGTGGCGGCGCTCTATCCGAACGTCGCCAGGACGCCGATTACGCTGCTGACCGAGTCGGTTTTCGACTCCGCCGGCTACGAGTACTCCGGGAAGATCCTCACGGCCGGCCAGCTGCTTCCGGCGCACCCGCCGATCTGGTACCTGCCCGCCTGGTTCGGCAGCACCTATCCGGTGCTGCTCAGCGCCCTTGCGGCGCTTGGGGCATGGGTCGGACTGACCGCGCTCGTCCGGGCGCGAGGCGAGGTGTGGGGGCGCCGCGAGCTGGGCCTGCTGCTCGTCCTCCAGCAAGCGGTGATGCTCCCGGTCGCGGTGATCCTCGCCGGCAGTCCGGTTTACAACGGGATTCGACAGCACCTCTACGTGCTTCCCGCCCTGACGATCCTGGCCGGATTCGGCGCCTGGTGGCTCCTGCGCCGGGCCAGGTCTCGGAGCTCGGGGCGCGCCTGGGGCTCGGTTGCGGCGGGCGCCCTCTGTCTCGCGCTGATCGTGCCGATGGCGGCTCAGTCGCTGCTCTTCCCCTACAACTACACCTTCTTCAACCCGGTCGCGGCCCTGACCGGCGGCGTCGACGACCGCTGGGAGACCGACTACTGGTGGGGTAGCAAGGCCGACGCCTACAAACGCGTCCCGATCGGCGTGCCGGTCCGCTGCAGCCCCGATCTTCAAACCCGGAATCCCGACGATGAGGTCGAGTTCGAGGAGTGCGGAGGCGACCGGATCGATATCGTCGCCACCGAACGTGGCACCGAGGTCGAACCCGAAGCTGCGGAGGGGGCCCCGGCGGTCTGGGTGCTCGGCCGCAAGCGAGAGGGCAATCGACCGCCCCCCTACTGCGAGGACGCCGACAGCATCACCCGCTGGCTTTGGGGCGAGACGGTGACGATCTCCTACGTGCTGCGCTGCGACCCAAGCCGGGTCCCGCCGCTGGACTCCGATTAGCGGTCGTCTAATAGGGTCCTCGCGATGAGCCTTCCCCGATGCGCGCCCTGAGGCTTGCCTTGCGCCGAGTTGCCCGCGTGGCACGGGGGTGGGATGCACTTTCCGCGCTGGCAGTCGTCGTCATCGCGTTCGGCGTGGCGCAGCTCTGCGCCGGTGCGCTCCAGGCCGGGGTGACGGTCGACGAGCCGATCCACCAGGACCGCACGATCGCCTGGCTCAACGGTGGCTGGTACGTCCCGGGCTACTGGCAGGAGGACGGGGAGCCGGACCCCGAAACCGCCTTCTCCACCCCCTACGTCTACGGACCTGCCACGGCGCTGGTCGGCCACGCCGCGAACGTCCTGGTCGGCAACGAGCCGCGGAATGACGTCTCCGCCTCCGCCGAGGCCTACGGGGTCCGCCACCTGACGGTGGCGATGATCGCGCTGCTCTGCGTCGTGGCCGTGGGGGCGGCGGTCCGCTTTCTGACCGGATCCCGTGCCGTCGGCCTGTGGGCGGCGGCCGGCCTGCTGGCCGTGCCCCGCTTCACCGGGCACGCTTTCTTCAACCTCAAGGACATACCGGCGGCCACCGGATACACGCTGATAACGGTCGCGCTGATGTACGCCCTCTACGAGGAGCCCGACCGACCCCCCGGCTTGGCCAGACGTCTCGCCATCGCGGCGGCGGTGGCGGCGGGGTTCGTGATCGCCGCGGGCACCCGGCTCTCCCTGCTCCTGCCCCTGCTCGGGGTAGTGGTCTCCTACGGGATTCTGCGGGTCGGTCAACGCCGGCTCGGCCGTATCGTCCGCGAGAAGGGAACCGACCTGGCGGTCGCGGCAGGCGCCGTGCTCGGCTACCTGATCATCGTCGCGCTCTATCCAAAGGTCGGCTTGAAGCCGATCGCGCTGGTCGGGGAATCGATCGGCAACTCGGCCGACTACTTCTACTCCGGGCACACGCTGACCGCGGGAAGCCTGCTGAGCGAGCATGCGCCCTTCTGGTACCTGCCAGCTTGGGTTGGCGGCACCTATCCGCTGCTCCTGGGCGCCTTGGTCGTGCTCGGGGGGGTCACCGGCCTGCGAGCGCTGGCCAGGGCGCGCGGCGCGGTTTGGAGCCGCCGCGAGCTGGGGTTTTTTCTGGTCCTGCAGCAGGCGCTTCTGCTGCCCATAGCCGCGGTGGTCGGGGGCGGCATCCTCTACGACGGCCTGCGCCAGCACCTCTACATCCTCCCGGCGCTCGCGATCCTGGCCGGCGTCGGCGCGGGGTGGCTGCTGAGCTGGGCGAAGTCGTCCGAGACGGGCAACGCCGCCCGCCCCGTGGCGGTCGCCCTGCTGTCGCTCGCCCTGCTCATGCCGATGGCCGCCCAGACCCTCCTCTTCCCCTACAACTACACGTATGTGAACCCGGTGGCCGCGATCGGCGGGGTGAACGACCGCTGGGAAACCGACTACTGGTGGTCCAGTGTGCCCGAGGCGCTGTCGCACGTGCCACGCGGCGTGAAGCTGTTCTGCACCGCCGAGCTGGAAACGCCGCTCTCCGACCCAGACTACGAAGTCGACCTCGACGAGTGCGGTGGCGACCGCTTCGAAGTCGGCATGGAGGAGCGCGCGACTGACGTCTCGGCCGGAGTGCCGACCGATCGATCCGCCGTCTGGGTTCTCGGCCGGAAGCGCGAAGCCAGCTTTCCTCCCCCCTACTGCGAAGAGGCAGACAGCGTGAAGCGCTGGATGTGGGGCGAAGAGGTGACGATGTCGTTCGTGCTGCGCTGCGCTCCCCGCCCCGCGCTGGCCGCGGCCGAAACCGAATAGCCGGACTCTGACACGACAAGACCCGCCGGAGCGGGTCGAGTCTGGTGAAGCGGGAACCACCCCGCAGACGACCGACAATCCACCCAAGGGTACCGCCCTAGAAAGGCAGGTCCTGGGCGACCTCGGCGAGGCGGAGGGCCTGCTTGTCGCGCTCGCTGAGCAGCGGGTTCTCCACCGGCCACTCGACGCCGACGTCCGGGTCGTCCCAGGCGATGCCGAACTCGGTCGCCGGGTCGTAGAGGCTGGAGAGCAGGTAGGTGACGTCGGCTACCTCGCTGAGCACGGCGAAGCCGTGGCCGAAGCCGGCCGGGACGAAGAGCTGGCGATGCTTCTCGTCGTCGAGCACGTGCCCCTCCCACTGGCCGTAGGTGGGCGAGCCGCGGCGCAGGTCGACGGCGACGTCGAAGATCGCCCCGCGCGGGCAGCGGACCAGCTTCGCCTGGCCGGGCTCGGTCTGGAAATGCAGTCCGCGCAGCGTCCCCTTCAGCGAGCGCGAGTGGTTGTGCTGGACGAACTCCACGTCGACGCCCAGCTCGGCCCAGGCGCCGGCGCGGAAGGTCTCGACGAAGAAGCCGCGCTCGTCGCCATGTACGTCCGGCTCGAGCAGGACGACGCCGTCGAGCTTGGTCGGCAGCCGCACCGGCACTAGCCCAACGCCTTGCCGTACTGTTTTTCGTAGTAGGTCCGGTACTCGCCGGAGCGGATCGGCCCCCACCACTCCTCGTTGTCGCGGTACCACCGCACGGTGCGCTCCAGGCCCTCGGCGAAGTGCACCTGCGCCTCCCAGCCGAGCTCGCTGCGCAGCTTCTCGGAGGAGAGCGAGTAGCGGCGATCGTGGCCGGGGCGGTCGGTGACGTACTCGATCAGCGACTCGTCGGCGCCGCTCAGCTCGATCACCCGCTTTACCACCTCGATGTTCTCGCACTCGTCGGGGCCGCCGACGTTGTACGCCTCGCCGGGCTGGCCCTTCATCAGCACGGTGTGGATGCCGCGGCAGAAGTCCTCTACGTAGAGCCAGTTGCGCACCTGGCGCCCGTCCCCGTAGACCGGCAGCGCGTCGCCGTGGATCGCGTTCAAGACCATCAGCGGGATCAGCTTCTCCGGGTACTGGCGCGGGCCGTAGTTGTTGGAGCCGCGCACGATCGAGGCAGCGATGCCGTAGGTGTGGACGTGGGCGGAGACGAGCAGGTCGCCGGCCGCCTTGGTCGCCGAGTAGGGCGAGGAGGGATCGAGCGGCGAGGTCTCGGTGAAGGAGCCGGACTCGATCGAGCCGTAGACCTCGTCGGTGGAGACCTGCAGGTAGCGCTCGACGCCGAGCTCGCGGGCGGCGTCGAGCAGCACCCCGGTGCCGATCACATGGGTGCGGGCGAAGGCGTCCTGGTCGTCGATCGAGCGGTCGACGTGCGTCTCGGCGGCGAAGTTGACGACCGCGTCGCAGCCCTGCATCGCCTCGCGCACGACCGCCGGGTCCTCGATCCCGCCGATGACGAGGTCGGTTCCCTCGGGCAGGTTCTCGCGCCGGCCGGCGTAGGTGAGCTTGTCGAGCACCCGCACCTCGTGCTCCTCGCCGACCAGGCGGACGTAGGTCGAGCCGATGAAGCCGGCGGCGCCGGTGACCAGGATCCTCATGCTGGCGCCTCCGCCTCGGAGCGTCGCTGGGCCAGGTAGGCGGCGAGGCCGTCCTGCCAGGAGGGCAGCTCGATCGCGTGCTCGCGCTGGCTGGCCAGCGCCGAGTAGGCGGGCCGCGGGGCGGGGCGCCCGAGCATCTCCGTCGTCGCCGACATCACCGTGCAGTCAACGTCTGCCTGCTCGAAGATCTCACGCGCGAACTCGTACCAGGAGCAGGCCCCCGCCGCGGCCATGTGGTGGATGCCGAACTCGACCCCCTCGATCAGGCGGACGATCCCGTAGGCGAGGTGCCAGGTGTAGGTGGGCGATCCGACCTGGTCGCGGACGACCAGTACCTCGCTCTGGCCGGCCGCGAGGCGCAGCATCGTCTCGACGAAGTTGGGTCCGCCGGTGCCGAACAGCCAGGCGGAGCGGACGACGAAGTGGCGCTTGTTCGCCGCCCGCGTCGCTTCCTCGCCGGCGAGCTTGCCGCGGCCGTAGGCGGAGAGCGGCGCCGTCTGGTCGGCCTCCACGTAGGGCGCCCTCTTGCTGCCGTCGAAGACGTAGTCGCTGGAGACGTAGACGACCGCGGCGCCGACCTGCGCGGCGGCGGCGCCGACGTTGCCCGCCCCGGCGCCGTTCACGGCCGTCGCCTCGTCCTCAGCCTCCTCGGCCCCGTCGACGTCGGTCCAGGCGGCGCAGTTGACGACCACGCCGGGCCGCTCGGCCTCGATCCGCTTGGCGACCCCCTCGGCATCGGTGACGTCGAGCTCGTTGTGGCCGTAGCCGACCACCTCGTGGCCGGCATTGGCGGCCGCCTGCACGACGTCGCCGCCGAGCATCCCGGCGGCCCCTGCGACCAGGACCTTCATCGCCGACCACCCATCAGATGATCTTGATCTCGGACTTGTCGCCGACCAGCATGCGGAGGGTCTTCGGCATGCCATCGCTGCGGGTCAGCTTCACTTCGCGGCCCAGCAGGCTGGCCTCCATGCGGGTGCCGAGGTCCTCGACCACCGAGCCGGCGAGGACGATCGAGTGCTCGATTTCCGAGCGGCAGATCCGCACGTCGTCGCCGATCGAGGTGTAGGGGCCGACGTAGGCGTCCTCGATCCGGGCGCCCGCGCCGATCACCGCCGGGCCGCGCACGACCGAGCCCTTCAGCGTCGCGCCCGCCTCGACCACGACCCGGCCCTCGACCCGCGATGCCTCGTCGATCTCCCCGTCGAGCCGCGTCTCGACCTCCTCCAGCACCAGCCGGTTGGCCTCGAGCATGTCGGCGAGCCGGCCGGTGTCCTTCCACCAGCCGCTGACCACCTCCGATTGCACCCTGTGGCCGTCCTCGATCAGCGCCTGGATCGCCTCGGTGATCTCCAGCTCGCCGCGCCAGGAGGGCTTCAGCGCCCGCGCCGCCTCGAAGATCGCCGGCTGGAAGAGGTAGACGCCGACCAGGGCGAAGTTGGAGGGCGGGTCCTTCGGCTTCTCGACCAGGCGCACGACGTGGTCGCCATCCAGCTCGGCGACGCCGTAGGAGCTCGGGTCGGGAACGGGAGTGAGCAGGATCAGCGCGTCCGGTTCAGACTCGCGGAAGGTCGCGACCAGCCCGCGCAGGCCGTCGGCCAGCAGGTTGTCGCCCAGGTACATGACGAAGGGCGTGCCGCCGATGAACTCCTCCGCGGTCAAGACCGCGTGGGCGAGCCCGGCGGGCTCGTCCTGGACGATGTAGGTGATCCTGGCGCCGAACTGAGAGCCGTCGCCGGCCGCCTCGCGGATCTCCTCGCCGGTCTCCGGCGCGATGACGATCCCGATCTCCTCCACCCCGGCCTCGACCAGCGCCTCTATCCCGTAGAAGAGCACGGGCTTGTTGGCGACCGGCACCAGCTGCTTAGCCGAGGTGTGGGTGATCGGGCGCAGCCGCGTCCCCGCGCCGCCGGAGAGAATCAGTCCCTTCAGGGCCTCCATGCGAGGCTGCAGCCTACAGTGCCCAACTTGACAGTTTTGCGGGCATCTACTTGACAGTTTTGCGACCGGCGATCTACATCCCCCACCACCGCGGCGCCGAGCGGCTCGCCCGCACGCTGCGCAGCCTCGCCGAGCAGAGCCGGCCCGTCGACGTGGTCGTCGCCGACAACGGATCGAGCGACGCTAGCGCCGAGCTGGTGCACGAGCAGTTCCCCGATGTGACGCTGCTGGAGCTGGGCGGGAACCTCGGCTTCGGCAGAGCGATCAACCGAGCCGTGGCCGAGCACCCTGGGGATCCGGCGATCCTGCTCAACGACGACGTCGATTGCGACCCGCACTTCGTCGAGGCGATGCTCGACGCCGCCGCGGAGGGCGCCGATGCCGTCGCCGGGGTGCTCGTGCAAGAAGCCGACCCGCGCTTGATCGACTCGGCCGGGGTCGTCGCCGACCGCACCCTGATGGGCTTCGACTACCTGCACGGCGAGCCGCTCGAGGCGGCGGAGACCGCGGCCGACCCGCTCGGTCCGACCGGCGGCGCCGCCCTCTACCGGCTCGACGCCTTCCGCGCCGCCGGCGGCTTCGACGAGCGCATCTTCCTCTACTACGAGGACCTCGACCTGACGCTGCGCCTGGCGGCCGGCGGCGGCCGCTGCCGGCTCGCCCCAGGCGCCCGCGCCATCCATGCCTACTCGGCCAGCTCCGGCGCCGCCAGCGCCTTCAAGTACTCCCACACCGGCTGGAGCCGCGCCTACATGCTGCGCCGCTACGGGGTGATGTCGCGGCCGGGGACCGCCCTGCGGGCGCTCGCCGCCGAGGCGGCGATCTGCGCCGGCCAGCTGGCGATCGACCGCACCGCGGCGGGCATCGGCGGGCGCCTGCGCGGCTGGCGCGACGCCGGCGGCCTGGCCCGCCGCGATGCCGGCGACGCCCCCCTGCTCGACATCTCACTGCGCGAGGCGCTGCACCTGCGGCGCCGGCGCCGCGCTTGACGCCTACGGCGCAGATTCAGTTCTTCGGCATCGTCGGCCGCGAGTGTGCGGCCTTCGAGTAGACGGATGGACGTAACGGTGCAAAATGCAACGTTCTAGCCAGACGCATGCTATGCTTGCGGCTGTATCGGTGCAAAATGCAACGTTACGACCATTGAGATGCCAGGCCCCGTCTACACCCGCCTTGCCGAACTCGCGGCCGACAATTACGGCTACATCACCACCGCTGAGGCCCAAGGGGCAGGGGTCGATCCCCATCGTCTGCTCGAGCTCGCGCGTCGGGGGCAGATCGAGCACCGCGCCCGCGGACTCTACCGGCTGCCTCTGATCCCTTCCACCCCCCTCGATCCCTATCGCGAAGCGACGCTGTGGCCTCGCGGTCAGGAAGGGGTGATCTCGCATGAGTCGGCGCTCGACCTCTATGAGCTCGGTGACGTGAATCCCGCCAAGATCCATCTCACGATCCCCCGTGACCACCGCCCGCGCCGCCAGACGCCGCGCCACTATCAACTGCACCGCGAAGATCTCACCCCGGACGAGGTCAGCAGCTACGAGGGGATCCCAATCGTGACCGCCGAGAAGGCGATCCTTCAGTCGCATCGACTAGGGGCCGAGTTGCTGCGAGGAGCGATCGACGACGGCCTACGCCGCGGCTTGCTGACCAAAGCCCAGGCGGAAGAGCTTGGGCGCAAGCTGCGCATAAGCGGGGTCTCGACGTGAACGGCCAGATCCTGCCCGAGCGCGGACCCAACCGCCGACCCGAGCAAACGCCAACCCAGAAAAGCCACCTCGAACGTCTCGTCGCGCACTACGGGGAGCTGACCGGCGTCGCCCCCGGCCGGGTGCGGCGCTGGCTTTCGGTGATGGTGCTGCTCGGCTCTCTCGACCGTGTGCGCGAAGCCGACCCGCTCTTCCTGCTCAAGGGCGGCGTCGCGATCGAGCTGCGGGTAGGCGCGGTCGCGCGCGCGACCAAAGACATCGACCTCGTCTTCTTCGGCGACCCGAAGCAGCTGGCCGCCGATCTCGACCGCGCGCTCGGCGAGCCATATTCCGAGTTCACCTTCCGACGAGAAGCGATCGAAAGTCGAGACCGGGAACGCTTTCAACGACTCAATGTCCGCCTCTTCTTCCGTAATCGCAGCTGGGCGACCCTGAGGCTTGAGGTCGCGCCGCCCGACAGCGCGTCCACCGATGATGAACCTGTGCCAGCGATTCCGATCGACGAGTTCGGCCTCGAGGGGCCGACGACGATCCGCTGCCTCTCGCTGCGCTACCAGATCGCCCAGAAGATCCACGCCGTTACGGAGCGCTTCGCAGACGGTGAGAACGAGCGCTTTCGCGACCTGATCGACTTGATCATCTGCCGTGACCTGGCCGTCGACCTCCCCGAGGTCAAAGATGCCTGCCACGACACCTTCTCCGCCCGGGCTGCGCACCCCTGGCCGCCTACCTTGTCCGTCCCAGCCTCGTGGGCCGAGCCCTACACTGAGCTCGCTGAGTCGATGGACTTCCCCGTCACGGACGTCGAGGAGGCAGCGCGTGAGGTGCGCGAGTTAATTGCCGTGATCGACGCTGCGTAGGCGGTGTTTCCTGAACCCGTTCTTCAGCCTCCACGGGTTCGCGGTGTAGCCGGGTCGCGCGGCCGCGGGTCTATCCTGCGCGCTGCGCGATGCCGCTCAAGCAATCCCTCAATCGCATCCGGTGGCGCCTGCGGGCGACGCGCCGCATCTGGCGCCCCGGCGGGGCGCCGGAGCTCTCGGCCCAGGCCGGCGACATTCCCCTTGGGCAGCTCGACGCCCCCATCGCCTACTCCACCCTTCGTGGCTCGGTCGCGGTCAGGGGCTGGGCGATGTTCCCCTCCGGCCCGGCGGCGCGGGTCGAGGTCCAGCTCGGCGAGCGCTCGCTCGGCCGTGCCCGGCTCGGCCTGGCACGGCCCGACATCGAGGCGCTGACCGGGACGCCGAGCGGGGCCGTCTCCGGCTTCGAGCTGAACGCAGATCTGAGCGACTACGTCGGCCCGGACGAGGCGGTCGCCCTGCGAGCGACCGCCACCGGGATGGAGGGGGAGCGACTCGAGCTCGGCCCGGTCAAGGTGCGGGTCTCCGAGGCGGCCGAGCCGCAGCGCCCGCGCCCCGAGCGGGCCCGCACCAGCACGACGACGGAGAGCACGGGCGACGGCCGCCGCCGCGTCCTCGTCTTCACCCACCAGCTCGACGCCGGCGGCGCCCAGACCTTCCTCGTGCAGCTGGTCCGCGGCCTGCTCGACCGCGACGCGGTCGAGCCCACCGTCGTCAGCGCCCTCAACGGCCCGCTGCGCGAGGACTTCGAGCGGCTCGGCGTCACCGTCCACAGCGGCATCGGCAGCCCGATCGACGACCTCGACTCGCATCTCGACCGGGTCGAGGAGCTGACCGCCTGGGCCGCCGGGCAGGGCTTCGAGGCGGTGCTCGTCAACACCGCCTCGCCGCTGGCCTCGCCGGGGGCGGAGGTCGCCGAACGGCTCCGCATCCCGGCGATCTGGGCGATCCACGAGAGCTTCTCCCCCGCCGTCCTCTGGGCCGACCTCGACCCCGGCGTGCGCGCCCTCTCCGAAGCGGCGCTCGCCAACGCCGCCTTCGCCGTCTTCGAGGCGGAGGCGACCCAGCGCCTCTACGAGGAGGCGGTCGGCGCCGAGCGCTGCCTCACCCTCCCCTACGGGCTCGACCTCGAGCCGATCGACCCCGAGCGGGCGGGCTTCGACCGCGAACGGGCGCGCCGCGACGCCGGCCTGCCCGCCGACGCCGAGGTCGTCCTCTGCGTCGGCTCGATCGAGCCGCGCAAGGCGCAGGTCTCCCTCGCCCATGCCTTCGACCTGGTCGCCGAGCGCCACCCGCACGCCCAGCTCGTCTTCGTGGGGGCCCGCGAGAACTCCAACTCGCGCCTGCTCGCCGAGTGGACCGACTCGCTGCGCGCCGCCGAGCGGATCAGGCTCGTCCCGGTCACGCCTGACGTCGGCGCCTGGTACGGCCTCTCCGACCTGCTCGTCTGCGCATCGGACATCGAGTCGCTGCCCCGCACGGTGCTGGAGGCGATGGCCTGGGAGCTGCCGGTGCTGGCCACCGCCGTCTTCGGCCTGCCCGAGTTGATCGCCGACGGCGAGACCGGCTGGCTCTGCCCCGACCGCGACGTCGAGCGGCTGGCGGCAGCCCTGGACCGAGTTCTGAGCGTGGCGCCCGACGAGCGCCGCTCGGTCGGCCGCAACGGCCGCAAGCGAGTCGAGGCCCGCCACGCGCTGAACGACTACTGCAGCGGCGTGATCCGGTTGTTGGACCAGGCAGTGGACGACACGAGAAGAAGCAAGCCATAGAATCGCCCGCCGTGAATTCGCCGTCTCTTTCAATCTTGGTCCCCGTGTACAACGAGGAGGCCAGCGCCGTCGAGGCGCTGCGTGAGATCGTCGACGCCGACGTCGGGGCTGAGCGCGAGATCATCGTCATCGACGACGGCTCCACCGACCGGACCGCGAGCATGCTGGCCGCAGAGAGCTGGCCGGCCGAGGTTCGATTCGTCTCCCATGATCAGAACCGCGGCAAGGGAGCGGCGATTCAAACCGGGCTCGCCGCCGCCGAGGGCACGCACACGGCGATCATGGATGCAGACCTCGAGTACCGCCCCGCCGACATCGCCAAGCTGATCGCTGCGGCCTCCGAAGGGCACGAAGTCGTCTTCGGCACCCGTGCCTTCGAGGCGCACTCCGCGCACAGCTTCTGGTACGTGATCGGGAACCGCGGCGTCACGCTCGCGGGCAACATGCTGTTCAACTGCTGGCTCTCCGACATGATGACCTGCCACAAGCTGCTGCCGACCGAGCTGTTCCGCCAGCTCGACCTGCGCGAGAACGGCTTCGCCATCGAGGCGGAGATCACCGCGAGGCTGCTTCGCCGCGAAGTCCCGATCTACGAGGTGTCGGTCGCCTACCAGGCACGAAGCCGCGAGGAAGGCAAGAAGCTGACCGCGATGGACGGCTTCAGGGTGCTGCGCACCCTGATTCGCTGCCGGATCGACTGACCAGCCGGCTGCCTCAGGCGGAAGAGGCGGGTGCTGCCGATCGTCCCGCCCTCCAAGCCTGGAAGCGGGAGACGATCGACATCGCCGCGATCGCTGCCGCCGCCATGATCGGGCCGGCAGGCGGGACCGTGTAGCGGCCGATGTAGTTCGAGGCGAAGATCGGCAGGATGAGGATCGCCAGCCCGCCAACGCCGAGCAGCAGGATCGCGATCCTGCTGCGGCGCGGCCCGACGAACAGCCCGATGAGGATGAGGATGGTTGAGATCGTCAGCAGGGTTCCGCCGAAGCGGACGACGCGCTGGTAGTCGTAGAAGGCGTTGATCACGCGGTACCGGCGGTGCTCGTCGAAGGGCGAGAAGAAGGTTTCCATCCCGCGTTGCGTACTCGCCTGGGTCTCGTCGGGGAAGCTGGCCCAGCGCCAACTGAGCTGTCCGTCGATATCGGTGCCCTTGCCGGACCTCCAGGGGTCATACGTGCCCGGCGCGAAATAGGCGACGACGTCCGGGATGATCGATTCGATGTACGCACGCGGCTGGTGCAGGACGACCTGCCGGCCGAACGCATCGAACTTGTCGTCTTCGGTGCCCAGCGGCCCGAACAGCCTCAGGGCGGGAGAGTCGGGGTGATACAGGTACCAGTCGGGCCCGAAACGGTCCTCGACCGCGGTCTTTTCGCAGAGTTTCGCCGTCCCGGGCGGCGGGGTGAACTGGGTGCAATCGGCGATCGGCGCCGCGCGTGAGTAGAGGTGCCAGCCGGGAGACGGCGTGATGCCGAACGGGTTGCCGCTGAGGGCGCTGATGCTCGCGTTCCCCAGCAGCAGGACGCCCACGGCGACCAGGAATGCCAGCAGGGAGCGCCAGCGCGGCAACCAGGGACGCGGTCGCGCGAACAGCAGCGCGAGGATTATCACGGGAACCAAGAACAAGGCGGAAGTCCTGGTCATCGCGGACAGGACGACCAGGAGGGCGGCGATCGCCGGCCAGGGCCACCATCGCTGCGGCTGCTCCAGCGCGCGGGCGACCACGTAGAGCAGGCACGCCAGGAGCAGGGTGAACAGGGTCTCCGACATGATCTGAACCTCGAGGTACAGCTGATCGGCCCCGAGCAGGATCACCGCAGCCGCGACCACTCCGGGCCAGGGCGAGCCGCAGAGCCGGCGCACGGCGGCGAAGAGGATCAGCGCCGAGGCGATGCCGAGGAGGTGCTGGAGGACGATGAACGCTCCGACGTAACGGGTGACGATCCCGATCAGCGCCAGGAACAACGAGTAGCCGGGCGGGTGCTGCGGGTTCGCGAAGGGGTCCCCCTCCGCGTAGGCGGCGTAGGGCCAGGAGTCCCCCAGCACCGGCAGGACGGGCCAGCCGGACTCGCTGGCGAGGACACGCAGTACGACCCCCGCCAGCACGAGCAGGGCAAGCGCGTAGAGCGCCTTGCTCGGGAAGGTCCACCCGGCCCAGGCGGGCAGCTCACGGAAACGTCTCATCGACTGCGAACCGCGATCACCCGGTAGGCGGAGGCGAGCGAGTGCACGTAGAACGGCGAGGTGCGGGCCTGCCGCGCCAGCCAGGGGAAGAGCAGCCGCCGCAGCAGGCGGAAGCGCAGGCGGTCGGACGCCGTCAGCCACTCGTGCGCGATCCAGCCCAGGGTGACGTAGACGTTGTGCATCCCGTTCGCCTCGCGGACCTCGAAGCCGTGCCGCTCGGCCAGCAGCTTCAGCCCGTCGATCGTGTAGCGCTGGAAGTCGGTCGGGTCGGGGTGCTCGGGCTGCATGAAGGGCACGCAGAGGTAGAGCAGCGCCCCGGGCTTGGCGACCCGGGCGAACTCCGCCATCACCTCCTCCGGGTTGGCGACGTGCTCGAGCACCGCGTTGCAGACGATCGCGTCGAAGAAGCCGTCCTCCATCGGGATGTCGTGCAGCGGCGAGACGATGTCGATGTCGGCGCTGTGCAGCCCCTCGGCGATGTCCTGGTTGTGCACGCGGCCGGGCACGAGCGAGCGCAGGTCGCGGTCGCCCGCACCGGCGTTGAGCACCTCGCCGTCTAGCTCCTTCGCGTACTCGCCCAGCTCCTCGGCCAGGGGCGGGAACAGCGCTCCGATGTCGAGTTCGGCGGCCACCGCGGGCATGGCAGGCTACCGGGAGCGGCGGGGGCTCAACCGCGTCGCCTCGCCAACAGTTTGCGGACCGCCATGCCAGGGTGGCGCAGGCTGCGGGCGATCCGTACCCCGCGGCTGGTCGCCAGGCCCGCGTACATGTCCGCGAGGTGCGCCGCCTCGACCGCCGCGTGGCGCAGCTTCGGCTCTTCCTCGTAGAAGCGAGCCGCGCAGGCGGCGACGTCGCGGGCCTCGGGGGGAAGATCGAGGAAGTAGGGTCGCAGCAGCTCGAAGGTCTGCTGGGAGCGTGCGAGGGAGCCGTCCGGCGCCGCGGTGGCGGGCAGCCTGTAGAGCGGCTCCGGCAGGACGTCGATCCGCTCGCCGGCGAGGACGGCACGGGAGAGCAGCTCGGCGACGCTGAGCGGTGCCCGCTCGGGGTCGCCGAGGACGCCGATCCGCTCCAGCGCGTCGCGGCGGGCAAGGGCGATCCCGGTGCCGGCGCAGGTGCCCACCAGACCCATCGCGGCGGGCCCCCCGCTCGGCAGGAAGAGCGTCTCGTCGATGCCGTCCACGTCCACCTCGAAGCTGCCGAGCGAGGTGAGGAACGCCGCGTCGGAGCTTGCCGCAGCGGCAGCCAGCGTCGTCTCGACGCCCGCGATGAGCTCGGCCTCGGGGTCAACGAGGAGCAGAAGGTCCTCGGCGACCGAGCGCAGCTCCCCGATGCCGATCGGCGGCGGGAGGTTCGGCCGGGGTCGCGGCGAGGCCGCAGGGGGGTGGGCGGCCACCGCGCGATGCCAGGCGAGGTGAGTCTCCCGGTTTGCGTCCGGGGGGACGGCAAAGCGGGCGGGGCGTGGCTCGGCGGCGAGTGCCTCGCGCAGGCGCTCGGCCAGCACACGGCCGCTGTGGACGGGGCGCATCCGGGCCGGATCGGCCGGGTCGACATCACGCAGCTCGGGGTCGCGCGGGTCGTAGGTGACGCGCTCGAAGTCGTCCGGGTGGACGAGCTCGGCGGTGCCGCCGCCGCGCGAGGCGAGGAAGGCGAGGCCGAGCCCGAGCGCCTCGTAGACGACGTTGGGCGAGTTGTCCATCGTCGAGGCCATCACCGCGAGGCGGCCGGGGGCGCTGAGGTACTCGAGCGCCGCGTCGCGGTCGAGGTCGGCGAGCACCTTCCACTGCCACGGCCAGGCGGCGGCCCGCTCCGCCAGGTACTGGCGCGAGACCGATTCCTTGCCGAGGAAGGTGACCCGCTCGAGGCCGGCGGAGTCGCCGCGGGCGAGCAGGTCGAGGGCGTCGCAGAAGGCGAAGATCCCCTTGCGGGCCTCGAGCCGGCCGAAGAAGACCAGCTCCTCGACCGGGGCGGGCGGCGGCGGGGTCGCTTCGCGGCGGTCGAAGTCGGTCACGTACTGCTGGACGTAGCTGCGCTGCGGCAACGGCACCCCACGGTCACGCAGCCAGTTGAGCACGTGCGCGCTGGGCGAGACGACCACGTCGGCCAGCTCCAGGCAGCGGTTTTCGAGGAACTCGTCGCTCAGTTCGGCCGGGTGGGCGAAGGGCATCTGATGCGCCTCGGCGAGCCAGCGACGCGGCGAGTGGGTGCAGACCACGGCGGTCGCCTGCTGGAAGGCGAGGCCGTTGCGTTTCGCCAGCAGCGAGTAGAAGCCGTGGCCGAGCGACTCGACGAAGTGGATCGCGTCGTAGGGCCGCTCCTCGTCGCGCTCCTTCAGCATCCGGTAGAGCGCCAGCGAGTGCTCGGCGCTGTGGATGACCGAGTCGCAGCGCGACTCGACCCGGTGCGGCACCCGCTGGAGGCTCACACCCTGCTCGCCGTAGTGCTCGCGCCAGCGCTCGAAGTCCTGCTCACCGCTGCCGGTGAAGAAGAGATCCACCTCGTGGCCGTCGCGGGCGAGCGCCAGCGCCAGTTCGGTGCAGGCGGTGCCGATGCCGCCGTTGCGCACCACGCCGACGAACTCGTAGCTCGTTATCGCGACGCGTGCACGCCGCTCGCCCTCACCGCCGAGCAGGTCGACGTCGGCGCGTAGGTCCTTCCAAGCGTTTCCATCCGGGGCCATGGCGGTCCGCAACCCTAGCGCCCGCCCAGCCAGCGCCGGGCAAGGTCTGGGTCTCCCCCGCTGCGACGCAGCCGGCGCCGCTCGCGCAGCAGGTCGGGCAGGCGGCGCAGGGCGGCCAGCTTGCCGGCCAGGGTGGCGCGGAAGCGTCGCTGCCGGGCGGCGCGCAGCAGGGAGCCGGACTCGACCGCGGCGATCCGCGGCGCCGCGCTCCGCGGCATGAACTTGACCTGGGTGGCGAGCCGGTTGCGGGCGACGAGCCGGGCGTTGTCGGCGTCCGGCCGCTCGAAGCCGGCGCTCCAGGCGGCGTTGCCGGCGTGCCAGACGGCCGCCTCGGGCACGTACTCGAAGCGCCAGCCGGCGATCCGCGCCCGCACGTTCAGGTCGACGTCCTCGTAGAAGGCGAAGTAGCGCTCGTCGTAGCCTCCCAGCGGGCCGGCAAAGAGCTCGCGGCGCAGCAGGCAGGCGGCGCCGCAGACGCCGAAGATCTCGCGTCGCTCGAGCAGCTCGCGGCGCTGCTCCTCCCCCGCGCCGCGCTCGTACGCCCGGCCGTCGCGGGTCAGCGCCTGGCCGGCGCTGTAGAGGCGGGCGGCGTCGACCCCGGCGGGCCGCCCGCCTTCGAGCTGCAGGATGCGCGGCTGCACGCCGCCCAGCGCGGCGTCCGCCTCGAGCGCGTCGAGCAGCCTGCCGGCGCAGCCCGGCTCGAGCACGGTGTCGGCGTTGAGCACCAGGACAGAGCCCGCCCGGGTGCGGCTCACCCCCAGGTTGACCGCGGCGGCGAAGCCGGCGTTCTCGGGCAGGGCGACGTGCGGGACGCCTTCCTGGCGCAGATACTCGAGCGAGCCGTCGCTCGAGCCGTTGTCGACGACCAGCAGCTCGATCTCCACTCCTTGGTCGCGTAGCGAGCCCAGGCAAGCCGGTAGGTAGGCCAGCGTGTTCCAGCTCGGGATGACGACGGCGACGGCGCGCGACTCGCCCATTGGCGGGCAAGCCTGACAGAAATACGACAGCGGTCCGGCCATAAGACTGACGGAAATCCGTCAGTGGAACGCCGCCTGGGAGAGGTAGCCTCCAGCCGGTGTCATCCCCACTCCGCAGCAGGGAGCGGGCAGCGCGGGACACCCCCGCCGACCCGCCTCCCGTCTATTTCGACGCGCGCCGCGAGCTGGCAGCCCGCTTCCTCTGCGGCGAGGGCCTCGAGATCGGTCCGCTGCACCTGCCGCTGAAGATGCCGCCGGGCGCCCGCGCCCGCTACGTCGACCGGATGCCGGTCGAGCGGCTGCGCGAGGAGTACCCCGAGCTGGCCGGCTGGGAGCTGACCCCGGTCGACCTGATCGACGACGGCGAGGCGCTGGCGACCGTGCCGGAGGGGTCGCAGGACTTCGTCGTCGCCAACCACTTCCTCGAGCACTGCGAGGACCCGATCGGGACGATCGCGACCCACCTCGGCAAGCTGCGGCCGGGGGGCGTCCTCTTCTACGCCGTGCCCGACAAGCGCTACACCTTCGACTTCCGCCGTCCGGTCACGCCGCTGGAGCACATGGTCGCCGACCACGAGCAGGGGCCGGAGCGCTCGCGCCGCCAGCACTACGACGAGTGGGCGGAGCAGGTCGTCTTCGAGGAGGGCGAGTCCGAGGACGAGCGCCAGGCGCGTGCACGGCGGCTCGAAGCGGAGGGCTACTCGATCCACATGCACGTCTGGACCCAGGCCGAGTTCTTGGCGCTGATCCTCGCCGCCCGCGAGCGCCTCGACGAGGCCTTCGAGCTGGAGGCGGCGGCGCGCCAGGGAATCGAGCTCGTCGTCGTCCTGCGCAAGCGGGGGCCGCTGCCGAAGCCGGCAGCCGGGCAGGCGGCGCGAGCGGGTCGGCTGCGGGGAGTGGCCGGGAAGCTGCGGCGCCGGGCGCGCGCCGGGCTCCAGCGGGCGAGAAGCCAGGGGAGCGATGGATAAGCCACTGGCGATCGAGGTCCGCGACCTGAAGAAGTCCTTTCGCATCCCCGTCCACCGGGTCGACTCGTTCAAAGAGCGCATGGTGCGGCCCTTCGCGGCGCGCGACTACCGCGAGCTGCGCGCCCTCGACGGGATCTCGTTCGAGGTCGGGCAGAGCGAGTTCTTCGGCATCGTCGGCCGCAACGGCTCGGGCAAGAGCACCCTGCTGAAGCTGCTGGCCAGCATCTACCGCGCCGACGCGGGGCGGATCCGCATGGCGGGACGCCTGGCCCCCTTCATCGAGCTCGGGGTCGGCTTCAACGTCGAGCTGACCGCGCGCGAAAACATCCTGCTCAACGGGGTGATGATGGGGCTGACGCCGGGGGAGACCCGCGAACGGCTCGACTCGGTCTTGGAGTTCGCCGAGCTCGGGGAGTTCGCCGACCTGAAGCTGAAGAACTACTCCTCGGGGATGCTCGTCCGCCTCGCCTTCTCGACGATGATGGAGACCGACGCCGACATCCTGCTGATCGACGAGGTGCTGGCGGTCGGCGACGCCGCCTTCCAGCAGAAATGCGCCGACGCCTTCCGCGAGATGAAAGCGGCCGGCAAGACGATCGTCCTCGTCACCCACGAGATGTCGACGGTCGAGGAGTACTGCCACCGGGCGATGCTGATCGAGGGCGGCCACATCCTCCAGCTCGGCGACCCGGAGGCAGTCGGCCGCGAGTACCTGCGGCTCAACTTCCTTTCCGAGACGGGCGGCGCCGAGGCTGCGGCCGGCGCCGGATCGGAGGGTGTCCGCCTGCTCGACATCTGGCTCGAGGACGCGGGCGGCGAGCGGGTCGCGGGCGTCGGGCACGGCGAGCCGATCCGCCTCCGGGCCGAGCTGGAGCTGGCCCGCGACGCCTCCGGGGTCGCGGTCGGCTTCACCACCGACAATGCCGACGGCGTGACGATGTTCCAGCTCGGCTCCGGCATCAGCGGCAGCGACGGGACGGCGCGGGTCGGCGCCGGAGAGCGGGTGAAGGTGAGCGCCCAGCTCGAGAACCCGCTGGCGCCGGGGCGCTACTACGTCCACTGCGGCGTGCAGCAGGACCAGGGCAAGGGAGACATCTCGCTCTACGAGCACAGGGCGCTCGACTTCGTCGTCTTCGGCAGCGAGCGTGACGGCGGTGTGCTCCAGCTCGAGCACGAGATCGAGGCCGCGGTCGAGGCGGAGGCGGGCCGGTGAACGCGGGCGAGGCGGCAGCCTCCGAGCTGCGTGAGGTGACCGGGCCATCCGCGCTGGGCGGCGGCTGGCGGCGCTTCTTCAGCCTGCTCTGGCTGATGGCGGTGACCGAGTTCAGGCGGATCTACTTCGGCACGGTGCTCGGCTACGTCTGGTCGCTGATCCGGCCGCTGCTCTTCTTCGCCGTCCTGCTCTTCGTCTTCACCCAGATCATCCGCATCGGCAGCGGCGTGCCCAACTACCCGGTGCTGCTGCTGCTCGGCATCGTCCTCTTCCAGTTCTTCTCCGAAACGACCCAGGAGGCGGTGACCTCGGTGGTCGGCCAGGAGGCGGTGGTCCGCAAGACGCAGTTCCCGCGGCTGGTGATCCCCCTGGCAGTCGTCCTCACCGGCGCCTTCAACTCGGGGCTCAACCTGATCGTGGTGATCGTCTTCATCCTCGCCTGGGGTGTCGACCCGACCTGGACCTGGCTGCTCTTCCCGCTGGCCCTGCTGTTTCTCTTCATCTTCACCACGGCGATTGCGATGCTGCTCTCGGCGCTCTACGTGCGCTTCCGCGACGTGGCGATCATCTGGTCGGTGCTCTCCACCGTGCTCTTCTACGGAACCCCGATCCTCTACCCGATCGAGATCGTGCCGGAGCAGTACCGCAACTTCATCCTGCTCAACCCGCTGGCGCCGATCTTCGAGCAGATCCGCGTCTGGGTGATCGACCCCAGCGCCCCGACCGCGGTCGACGCCGCCGGCGGCGTCCTCGGCCTGCTCCCCGCGACGGCGATCTTCCTCGGCGTCTGCTTCCTCGGCGTCTGGGTCTTCAGGCGCGAGGCTCCACGGATCGCCGAGGAGCTGTAGGGGCGATGAGCGACCCCGGCCGAATTCCCCTGCCTGCTCCACCGGTCGATCTACTGCGGAGAATCGGACCGATGGACGAGACCGACCCGGTCGGCGGCTACGAACGGACCGTTGAGCTGAGGGCTGACCTGCCGCCTGCCGGCATAGCTGATGCGACGCGATTTAGCTCCATGCTAAGGCGAGAGAATTCTGCTTACGTGAGACGATCTTTTTGCCTATCAGTTTGAGAGTTAATAGTTTTTGGCTTCCTAGAGCGCTTTTTGCGGTATATTACTTGGGTTGAGATTTATGCCTATCGCGTCTTGCTGGTGGCCGCGCTTTTTTGCCGATAGTGAGTCGATAAATACCCCTACACAGAACCTGCCATGGCCGACGAATACGCGCTACAGGCAAGCTTCAGCCGCTATACGCCCGAGGCCACCGATGCGCTGGCCCGGATCGCCGCCGCCCGTGCCCGGATAGACGCCTCGGAGATCCGCCCCGCGGCCGAAGATGAGTTGCGAGCCTCGGCACTCGCGGAGACGGTTCACTACTCGACCTTGATCGAGGGCAATGAGCTGCCGATCGTCGAAGCCGAACGAGCGGCACGCGGAGAACTCGATCCGGACACCAAGGCGAAGATCGAGCTGGTCAACTACGTCGAGGCCCTGCGCTACCTCGACGAGCTCGCCGAGTGCGACGCGATCGAGATCACTCCGGAAACGATCCTCACGCTGCACAGGAAGACGACTCAGGGACTCGGCTCCGATGAGAGCTCGCATTTCAAGCCTCGCCACGAGGGCGCCTGGCGCGACGGAATCGCGCAAGTCGTCGATCGCGTGACCGGCAGGGTCATGCATGAGGGGCCGCCGCCCAAAGAGGTCCCCCAGCGAGTGGCCGGGCTCTGCACCTGGATCGCGGAGCGTGAGGATCGGCTGGTGAGCTTTCCGCCTCCTGTTATCGCCGGAGTCGCCCACTACGCGCTGACCGATATCCACCCATTCGCCGACGGCAACGGCCGCATCGCTCGCTTGCTGACCGCCGCGATCTTGATGCGGCTCGGCTTCATCTCGCGACGCCTCTTCTCGTTCGAGCGCCACTACGCCGAGAACCGGGAGGCCTACTACGCCGCCCTCCGCTCGGTGCGGGCTAAGACCTTCAGCATGAACACCTGGCTGGAATATTTCCTCGACGGCCTGGCCGACGAGTACGAGCGGGTCGCAGCTCGGATTGGAGAGCTACAGGCGATTGGGCTGGGCTCGAGTACCCCGATCGAGCTCAATGCGAGCCAAGAGCAGGCGCTGGTTCAGATTAACCTCAATTCGCTGGTCGAGTTCCGGCGCGTCGACTATGAGCGTCTTGCCGAAGTCAGCCGCAGCACGGCCAACCGCGATCTGCGCGATCTCGAAAGCAAGCGCTTGATCGTGCGACACGGAAAAGGGGCCGCCGCACGCTACCGACTGCGCTCTTCGCTCGGAAACGAGCGACGCGGCCGCAGGCGAGCCTGGACCGACGAGCGAATCGAATCCGAGTTACGCGATCTGTTGGGTGAACGCAAGGATTGGCCGACCGTCGAAGAGTTCCGCCGTGCCGGAAAGCTTGCTCTCTATGAAGCCGTGCGCCGTCACGGTGGTAGTCACGCCTGGGCAGAGCAGCTCGGATTGCGCTGGAAGACCCCCCGGTGACCGGCCCCCCGTTCACCGGTCCGCCCTCGGTGAGAGTTCATGGCGCTTCTCCGTGCCCACCGGCGACCTCGCCGCGCACTACGTCGATCGCAGTGTTGAGACCACCTATATCTAACGTGTCCTTGACACGGCAACGACTCCGCCACGGAAGGAGCACAGGGAGGACATCTCAACCACAGGCGATCTAAAAGATGCGAACGGGCTCCTGAGAAGCAAAAGCAGACTATAATTCTGGTCATGGAAACCCTGCCGCTGTCGCACGTCAAGGCGCATCTCTCGGAGATCGCCGATCGGGTCGAGGGCCAGCACGATCGGGTGGTGGTGACGCGCAAGGGCCGTCCCGCCGCCGTGCTCGTCAGCCCCGAGGACCTGGAAAGCCTCGAAGAGACCCTGGCGGTCCTCTCGGATCCGCAGCTGATGGAGCAGATCGCCGCGAGCGAAGAGGAGCTGGAGCGCGGCGAGGAGGGCGCGACGCTCGACGAGTTGAAAGCCGATCTGGGCACTCGCGACGCCGCTGCGTGAGCGAGGCGCCGTGGGGCATACGCGTCATGGCCCCCGCCCGGCGCCGGCTGCGCCGGCTTCCTGAGCGCTACGCCGCCGCGATCGTCGAGCTGCTGCCGGCGATCGCGGCCAACCCGAAACGCCTCGGCAAGCCACTCCGCTTCGAGCTGGAGGGCCGCTGGGCAGCCCGCAGAGGCCCCTATCGCGTCATCTACAAGCTGGACGAGAAGGCGCATACGGTGATCGTGCTGGCCATCGCCCACCGCGCCGATGTCTACCGCCCTCGCTGACCGGCGCCAAGACCATATGCAAATGGGTTAGCGAATAGTTGTACTGAACGCTATCCCGCTTGCATCTGGTACAGCCCCGCCGCGACCGGGTGTGGGACGGGCCACTCGCGGGTAAAGGACTTCCGCAAGCGGAAATCCCCGGAGGTGGGCGAGATCTCGTGGCGGCGGTGACCTTCAGCGCCGTGTCCAAGGTGTACCCGGATGGGACGCGGGCCGTCGACGCGGTCGACCTCGACGCCAACGACGGCGAGCTGTTGGTGCTCGTCGGCCCTTCCGGCTGCGGCAAGACGACCGCGCTGCGCATGGTCGCCGGGCTCGAGGAGATCACCGAGGGGGAGGTCAGGATCGGCGAGCGGGTCGTCAACTGGGTGCCGGCCAAGGACCGCGACATCGCGATGGTCTTCCAGAGCTACGCGCTCTACCCGCACCTCAGCGTCAGCGACAACATCGCCTTCGGGCTCAAGGTCAGGGGGCTCGACCGGGCCGAGATCGAGCGCCGGGTTGTCGACGTGGCGCAGGTGCTGGGGCTCGAGGAGCTGCTCGACCGCAAGCCGCGCAACCTCTCCGGCGGACAGCGCCAGCGAGTCGCGATGGGACGGGCGATCGTGCGCGAGCCGGCCGCCTTCCTGATGGACGAGCCCCTCTCCAACCTCGACGCCAAGCTGCGGGTCGAGATGCGCGCCGAGGTAAGCCGCCTGCAACGGGACCTCGAGGTGACGACGATCTACGTCACCCACGACCAGGTCGAGGCGATGACGATGGGCGACCGGGTTGCCGTGATGCGCAAAGGGGAGCTGCAGCAGGTGGCCAGCCCCCAGGAGCTCTACGACCATCCTGTCAACCTCTTCGTCGGCGGCTTCATCGGCAGCCCGGCGATGAACATGCTGGAGGCCACGCTGGAGCGCTCCGACGGCGACCTGCAGGCGGCGATCGGCGAGCAGCGGGTGACGCTCGACGAGGAGCTGCTCGCCGAACGCCCCGAGCTGCGCAGCCACGAGGGCCGCGAGGTGATCGTCGGCATCCGCCCCGAGGACCTGGAAGACGCCGAGCTGGCGCCCGAGGCGCCGGCCGACCGCCGCATCCGCGCCCGGGTCGAGCTGCGTGAGGCGCTCGGCTCAGAGGTGCTGGCGCACGTCCGGATCGCCGCCCGCCAGGCGGTCACCGAGGACGTCCGCGAGCTGGCCGCCGACATCGAAGCGCCGGAAACGAAGCTAGCCGAGGAGGAGGGCGACGAGGCGAAGCTGGTCGGCAGCTTCGGGCCACGCTCGGGCATCCGCGAGGGCGGGGCGGTCGAAATCGCGGTCGACACCCGCAACCTCCACTTCTTCGACCCGGAGACGAGCTTGGGCATCTACGCGGAGCGTGAGGCAGACAAGGCAAAGGCAGGACAGCCCTGAGGAGGGCAGAGAGATGAGGACTCATAAGTTGCACGCGCTGGCGCTGCCGGCGGCGGTGTTCGCACTCGCGGTGGCGGGATGCGGTCACGACGACGACGATGACGGGGGCGGCGGCGCCGGCGTGTCCGGCACGGTCGCCATCTCCGGCGTCTGGACCGGCGAAGAGGCGCAGGCGTTCAACGCTGTGCTCGACGGCTTCGAGGAAGAGAACCCGGACGTGACGGTGAGCTACGACCCGGCGGGCGACGAGCTGCCGACCGTGCTGGCGACCGCCGTCGAGGGCGGCAACCCACCTGATCTCGCCGCCGTCCCGCAGCCGGGGCTGGTCAAAGACTTCTTCGAACAGGGCGCGCTCAAACCGCTCGGCTTCGCCGAAGAGCAGCTCGAAAACGACTTCACCGAAGGTGCGGTCGAAGTCGCGACGTTCGAAGGCAAAGTCCATGGCTTCATCTTCAAGGCGGCCAACAAGTCGACCGTCTGGTTCAACGTCAAACTGTACGAAGCGGCCGGGGTCGAACCAGCCGAGACGTTCGACGCATTCCTCGAAGACGCGCAGACGCTGAAGGCCTCCGGCACCCGCGCCTACTCGATCGGCGTCGACGCCGGTTGGCCGCTCACCGACCTGTTCGAGAACATCTACCTGCGCGAAGCGGGGCCCGAGCTGTACGACCAGCTCTCCGAACACGAAATCCCCTGGACCCACCCGTCGGTGAAAGGGGCGCTGCGCACGATGACCGAGATCATCGGCGAATCGGACAACATGGTCGGCGGCAACACGGGTGCCCTGCAGACCGATTTCCCGACCTCGGTCACCAACGCCTTCAAGGAGAGCCCGGAGGGCGCGCTGGTGATCGAGGGCGATTTCGTCAGGACCGAGATCGAAGCCTCCACCCCGGCGAAACCGCTGGTCGACTACGACGTCTTCGCCTTTCCCTCGCTCGAAGGGTCCGAAGGCGTGGTCGTCGGCGGTGGCGACACGATCGTGATGTTCAACGAATCGCCGGCCGCGAAAGCGCTGGTGGAATACCTGGCCGGCGCCGAGGCGGCGGAAATCTGGGCCGAACGGGGCGGCTTCGCCAGCCCCAACCAGGCGCTCGACGAGAGCGTCTACCCGGATGAGCTGACGCGGCGGACGGCGTCGGCGATCGCCGACGCGGAGACCTTCCGCTTCGACCTCTCCGACCTGCAGCCCGCCGCCTTCGGCGCCACGGTCGGCCAGGGGATGTGGCAGGTGTTCACCGAATTCATGGAAGACCCGAGCAACGTCGACGGAACGGCGCAGCAACTGGAGCGGGAAGCCAAACGGGCGTTTGGCTAGGCACGTGAGCCGGTAGAGCCGAGCGGATGGCGGCCCCAGCGAGAGGTCCGGAGGGCAGGCCGGGCCTCTGGCGCCGCCATCGCACCGCGCTCGCCTTCCTCGCGCCCGCGGCCGTCCTGCTCGGCATCTGGATCGTCTACCCGGCGATCTCCACCGTCGTGCGCAGCTTCTTCGACCGCAGCGGCTCGGAGTTCGTCGGCATCGACAACTACGAGCAGATCTTCGCCACCGACATCCTGATCACCGCGATCCGCAACAACGCGCTCTGGCTGGCGGTAGTGCCCGCCCTGGTCACCGCGGTGGGCCTCGTCTTCGGCGTGCTGATCGAGCGGATCCGCTGGTCGGTCGCCTTCCGCACGGCGGTCTTCATGCCGATGGCGATCTCGCTCTTCGCGGCGGGGGTGATCTGGCGGGTGATGGACCAGCGCGACCCCGAAGTGGGCGCGGTCAACGCGGCGATCGGCGCCGTCTCCGACACGGTCGACCCGCCCGGCGCCCTGACCGGGGCGACCGGTTCGACCGAGCGGATCGAAGGCACGCCGCAGCAGGGCCTGCGGCTGGCCCGGCCGCTGCGGCAGGGCGACGTGGGGCGGCTCGGCCTGACGGGGATCGCGCTGGGCGAGGTCCCCGAGGAGGCGGTCCAGGCTCGCGCCCCGCCACCGGCGCCGGACGGCATCGCCGGCCTGGTCTGGGTCGACTTCCTGCCGGGCGGCGGCAAACCGGGCGTCGTGGAGAAAGGCGAGCAGGGCCTGCCCGCGGTTTCGGTGCAGCTGCGCGACCGCGGTGGCCGGACGCTGGAGACGGTGGAGAGCGAGCCGGACGGGAGCTTCGCCTTCGAGCGGGTCGAGCCGGGCGCCTACGTCGTCGCGATCGGGCCGGAGACCTTCGCGGCCCCGTTCGCAGGTGTCGACTGGCTGGGGCCGGAGCTGATCACGCCGGCGGTGATGATCGCCTACATCTGGGTCTGGGCCGGCTTCGCGATGGTCGTGATCGGTGCCGGCCTGGCGGCGCTGCCGCGCGACGTGCTCGAGGCGGCCCGCACCGACGGCGCCAGCGAGGCGCAGGTCTTCCGCCGGGTCACCGTGCCGTTGCTGCGCCCGGTGCTGATCGTCGTCTTCGTGACGATGCTGATCAACGTCCTCAAGGTGTTCGACATCGTCCTCTCCGTCGCCCCCGCCTCCTCCCAGGACGAGGCCAACGTGATCGCCCTGGCGATGTGGCGGACCGCGTTCGGCGGCGTCAACGACTTCGGCCTCGGCTCGGCGATTGCCGTGCTGCTCTTCCTGCTCGTCATCCCGCTGCTCGCCTTCAACATCCGCAACTTCCGGAGGGAGGTCTGATGGCGCGGCTCGCCGACCTGACCACGCGGGCGCCGCTCAACCTGCTGCTCGGCTTCGTCGCCGTGCTCTGGCTGGTGCCGACCCTGGGCCTCTTCCTCACCTCGCTGCTGCCCGCCGACCTCGCCAACTCGCAGGGCTGGTGGACCGTGCTCTCCGAGCCCAGCGTCTCCACCCTCGAGAACTACGAGGAGCTGCTGCGCAACGAGGAGATCACCGGCGCCCTGGTGACCACGGTGTTCGTCGCGATCGGCGGCACGGCGCTGCCGATCCTGGTCGGCTCGCTCGCCGGCTACGCCTTCGCCTGGCTCGAGTTCCCGGGCCGCGACTGGCTCTTCCTGGTCGTCGTCGCGCTGCTGGTCGTGCCGCTGCAGATGGCGCTGATCCCGATGTTCTCCTTCTACAACGACGTCGGCATCTTCGACACGGTGATCTCGCTGGTCCTCTTCCACACCGCCTTCGCGCTTCCCTTCGCGATCTTCCTGATGCGCAACTTCTTCGTCGGCATCCCCAAAGACCTGCTGGAGTCGGCGCGAATCGACGGCGCCTCGGAGTTGCGCATCTTCGTCCGCCTGATCCTGCCGCTCGGCCTGCCGGCGATCGCATCGCTGGGCATCTTCCAGTTCCTCTGGACCTGGAACGACTTCATCGTCGCCCTCACCTTCGGCCGCGACACGCAGCCGATCACCGTCGCGATCTTCTCCCAGTTCCGCCAGTTCGGCGCCAACATCGACCTGATCGCCCCGGCCGCCTTCCTCTCCCTGGCGATCCCCCTGATGGTCTTCTTCGCCTTCCAGCGCTACTTCGTCCAGGGACTGCTCGCCGGCTCGGTGAAGTGAAGTCGGGCGCCGGCGCTCAGCGCCGGCGCGGGGCGACGCCGCAGACGCGGACGCGCTGCTCGGCCTCTACTCGCATGCGCCAGGGGCGGTTGGATTCGTCGGCGGGGATGTGGAGAAGGGTCACGGCGCCAGCCGGGAGGTCCTCGGTCGGGACGGGGAATTCGCCGCTGGCGTAGCGGCGCAGGTTGAGCTGGGCGTCGTCGCCGGGAGGGACCTCGACCCTGGTCGCGCCGGGCCGCAGCGGGATCGGCGCCGGGCCGCCGCCAGCCGGCACGGTCGCGCAGCCGGCGCGCGAGCCGCCGGCGTCGACGTCGAACTCGAGCGAGAGCGGCAGCGCCTGGGAGAGCAGGATGTCGGCCTGGCGGCGCGCCGGCGGCGGCGCGTCGAGCAGTTCGGCCTGCGAGTAGGCAGGCGAGCCGTGCTCGTCGACCGCCTCCAGGTACTCGCCCGCCTGGATGTCGATCAGCGAGTAGGTGCCGGCCACGTCGGGGAGGAGCCTGTACTCCGGCTCGACCGTGCGCCGGGCGATCTCGACCGCCGCCAGGTCGGCGCGGGCCAGGACCGTCTGCTCGCGCAGCGCCTCCTCGCCGTCCCGCAGGATGGCGACGTTGGCGACGGACGCGGCAAGCACGACCGCCCCCACGGCCAGCAGCGCCGGGCGCCGCAGGGGCACCCCGCGCAGCAGCTCGGCGACGAGCAGCAGGAGGAAGACCGCCCCCGCGTACATGTAGCGGCTGGCGTACGCCTCGCGGCCCGGGATGTAGTTGAAGGCGGCGAGTAGCCAGAAAGCGGCCCCGGTCGCCGCCACCGGCCAGACTCCGGACGAGAGCCGCCAGACGGTGCGGTCGTCATTTGTTCCGCTATCCGGTTGAAATGACGACCGCGCCCCGCGACGCCGGGCGAGCGCAATCGTGAGCGTCACGATCGCCACCGGTAGCAGCACCCGGCCCCAGGTCGGCCCGCCCGGGCCTTCGATCGGGACGGTGCTCAGCCCGAGCACCGCGGCGAGCGAGCCCGCCACGCCGTCGAAGACGAAGGCGGGCGAGGTGAGGACGTTCTCCAGCGTCACGTGGCTCTCGGCCGTGTGGCCCCAGCCGGCGTACCAGGCGAGGTAGAGCAGCAGCGGGACCGCGGCCAGGTAGGCGCGGCGCAGGCCACGCTCCCCGCGCCGCTGCCAGACGTCGACCGCGGCACCGGCGGCGAAGGCGACGCCGAGGCTGGAGAAGCCGATCGCGACCGCCAGGAAGAGGCAGGCGACCGCGTCGCCGCGCGCGTCGCCGCGGTCGAGGGCAAGCAGCATCGCGACGCCGAACAGGAGGGCGCCGACGTAGCCCATCTCGAAGGGCCAGAGCAGCACCTGCCAGGCCGGCCCGAGGAAGAGCAGCGGCACGGTGGCGATCAGCGCCGGCCAAGGGCCGAGGCGGCGGCGGACGTAGACGAAGAACAGCAGCGCCGTGGCCAGCAGCAGCAGGGTGAGCACGAGCCGCTCCGGCGCCGCCGAGCTCATCCCGAACCAGGCCAGCAGCAGCTTCTGGATCGCCACCGGGATCAGGACGATGTGCTCGTTGTGCGGGTCGAGGAAGGCGGCGGCGTCCCACTCGCGCCGGTACATGAGGAAGGACCAGGTGTCCTGGAAGAAGGTCAGGCCGTCGCCGAGCGCCAGCAGCAGGGCGCCGGACGCGAGCAGCGCCGCGCCGAGCAGGACCGAGGGGAGGGTGGGTCTGATAGTCAGCAGCGCGTGGCGGGGTGGCAGACGACGGGGACCGGCCGGGAAAGGGCCACGATGCTATCCGGCGGCGCGGCAATATCTCGCCGGAGAGAATGCCAATCTACGCAGGAATGGGCCGGATACACTCGCCGCCGATGTCAGAGTGGGTGAGATCGGAGCTGGAGGGGGAGCTGGCGCGCAGCCGGGCTGAGGTCGAGCGGCTGCGCGGGCTGCTGGTCGAGCAGGAGGCGGAGCTCGGCAGGGCGCGCGGCCGGGTGGAGGAGCTCGAAGACCGGATCAACCGGATGCTCGGCATGGCCGTGCGGCTGCGCCGGCTCGGCCCCGCCCTGCGCCGGGTGCGACGGCTGCGTGCTTAGAGCCCATCCGAAAACCCCCGCGCACGCCACGCCGCGCTTCTCGATCCTCACGCCGGTCCACGAGACGCCGGCGGAGGTGCTGGAGGCGATGCTGGCCTCGGTGCGGGCGCAGCGCTGCCGCGACTGGGAGCTCTGCGCGGTCGACGACGCCTCGGCGCAGCCGCACGTCGGCGAGATCCTCGAACGGGCGCAGCGGGCAGACGGCCGCATCCGGGTGCTGCGTCGCGAGTCCAACGGCGGCATCGTCGCCGCCTCCAACGACGCCCTGGCGATGGCCCGCGGCGAGTTCGTCGCCCTGCTCGACCACGACGACGAGCTTCACCCCGCCGCCCTCGCCGCGGTGGAGAAGGCGACCGCGGCGAACCCCGAAGCGGACTACGTCTACACCGACGAAGACAAGATCGACCTGGCGGGCAGGCACAGCGGGCCCTTCTTCAAGCCCGACTGGTCGCCGGAGCGGCTGCGGACCCAGATGTACACCTGCCACCTCAGCGTCCTGCGCCGCTCGCTGGTCGAGCAGGTGGGCGGCTTCGACCCCGAGCTCGAGGGCTCCCAGGACTGGGACCTGGTGCTGAAGGTGAGCGAGCGGGCGCGCGCCGTGATCCACGTCCCGAGGGTGCTCTACCACTGGCGCACGCTGGCGAGCTCGGCGGCGGGCGGCGGCGAGGCGGCGAAGCCGTGGGCCTTCGAGGCGGGCCGGCGGGCGGTGCAGGCGCACTGCGAGCGGACCGGGGTGCAGGCCCGGGTCGAGCGCGACGAGGCCGACCCGGGCGTCTACCACCTGGCGCCGCAGCTGCGGGAGCGCCCCCCGGTGAGCATCGTCATCCCCACCGCCGGGGCGCGGCGCGAAGTCCGCTTCGAGCAGGTCGTCCTGGTGACCCACTGCGTGCGCAGCATCGTCGAGTCCTCGAGCTACGACGACTACGAGATCGTCGTCGTCGTCGACGCCCCGTCCGACCCGGCGCTGCTCGGCGAGCTGCGCGAAGTCGGCGGGGAGCGCCTGCGGGCGGTCGAGTACGAGCGCCCCTTCAACTTCTCCGCCAAGGTCAACCTCGGCGTAGCGCGGAGCGAGGGCGAGCACGTGCTGCTGCTCAACGACGACATCGAGGTCGCCACGCCCGATTGGATCGAGCGCCTCGTCATGTACTCGTCGCTGCAGGAGGTGGGCGCGGTCGGCGGCCGCCTGCTCTGGCAGGACGGGCGCCTGCAGCACGCCGGCGTCCACTTCGAAGGCGGCCTGCCGGGGCACCCCTACCGCGGCTTCTCCGGCGAGTATCGCGGCTACTCGAACAACGTCCGCGTCGCCCGCAACTGCCTCGCCGTCACCGCCGCCTGCCTGATGACGCGGCGCGGGCTGTTCGACGAGCTCGGCGGCCTGACCGAGGAGCTGCCGGTCAACTACAACGACATCGACTACTGCCTGAAGGCGTACGCGAGCGGCAGGCGAATCGTCTACGACCCCGACACGGTGATGTTCCACTTCGAGTCCTCCAGTCGCTCCTCCGAGGTGGAGGAGGAGGAGAAGAAGTGGCTGCGGGACCGGTGGCTGCCGGTCACCGCGACGGACCCCTATTCGAACCCCAACCTGCGGCGCGGCGAGCCGCGGCTCGCGGCGATGCTGGCGACGGCGCTGCGCGGGCTGCGCCCGCGGCCACGCGCCCGCCCGGAGGCAAGCTGAATGAACTACGAGCGGCTCTACTCCTACCGCTTCCGCGACATCGACCAGGACGGCCGCATCGCCGTCTGGCGCGAGATCGGCCCCCACGTCTACGAGCTGATGGGCCGGCCGCGGAGGCTGCTTGACCCGGCGGCCGGCCGGGGCGAGTTCATCGGCGCCGTCCCGGCGGCGGAGACCTGGGCGGTCGACGAGGTCAGCTACCCCGAGGCCTCCTACAAGCCCGACACCAAGGTCGTCGTCTCGCCGATCATGGAGGCCGAGCTGCCCGCGGGCCACTTCGACGGCGTCTTCGTCTCCAACTTCCTCGAGCACCTGCACGACCAGGAGGCGATCGCCGCCTTCCTCGAACGGATGCGCGACGCGATGGAGCCGGGCGGGCGGATCGCGATCATGGGGCCCAACTACCGTTACTGCGCCGACGAGTACTGGGACTGCGCCGATCACTACGTCGCCCTCACCCACGTGGCGATCGGCGAGCACCTCTACGCGGCCGGCTTCGAGCCGCAGCGGATCGTCCCCCGCTACCTGCCCTACTCCTTCCGCGGCATCCTCCCCCCCTCGCCGCGCCTCACCCGCCTTTACCTGAAGGCCCCCCTCGCCTGGCGCCTGCTAGGCAAGCAGTTCCTGGCGATCGGCCGCAAGGAGTAGACACCGCGCTATAGCCGCTTCGTCGCCGCCTTGTAGAAGTGCTCCACCGCGCCGCGGAGCGGGACCGTGTGGTCGAGCTCGATCAGACCGCACTTGAGCAGGACGTTCACGTGGTAGCTGACGGTGCCGAGGCTTTCCCCCAGCTCCTCGGCGATTTCCTTGCGACTGGCGATGCGTTCGCAGAGGATTTCGTAGATCGGCACGCGAATTTCCTTGGAGAGCGCCTTCATCTCCGACTTGCGCCGCTTCTTCTTGCCGCCCTCTTGCTCGTCTGCCATCGCTTACTCCTCCTCCTGTCCACCGCTGTAGCAGGCTAAATCGTTCAAGCAGGATAAGGCGAAAGGGCGTCTCGAATGGTTCGGATGTGCGCAACATTTGGACGCCGACTTGGCGATTTATGGCTGCAGAAGTGGACGGACGAAGCCGGAGCTCCCTTTTGGCATGGGAGCCCCGGCTTCGCTCTAATCGGCTTGGGAATCAGCCAACCTTCGTGATGGAAATCGTCGGCATGGCCGAGTCGGTCGCGATGACCTTCATGTCCTCACCCCCTAAAATGCTTAGAAAAAGTCGTTCAAAGGTATGCTAGAAAGCATTTAGGGACGGGAGCGATTCCGTTCGGGAATATGCGTAGACTGCCGGGCGCTCTGTAAAGCCAGAGGCAATCAAGGGGGCGGCATTGACCGCGAAAATACGGGTCGGGATCAGGACTCAGCAGGAAAAATTGCGGCGGCTCGCCGTCGTCTTCGCCGTTCCGCTGCGACTGAAGATCGTCACCGAGCTCTACCAGCGTGAAATGAGCCCAAAGCAGTTCTACGAGGAGTTCGGCGGCGGATCGATTTCGCGGGTGACACAAAACTTCAAGCGCCTGGCAGAAGCCAGCGCGCTGCGGTACATCCACAGTGAGGGGCCCGGCGGCAAGCGCCATGGTGGGGTGGAGCACTTCTACCGTGCGACCGAACTTGCCTTCTGGGACCGGGAGACATGGGCGATGCTGCCCTACTCGATTCGCGTCGCCTTCAGTTGGCACTCCTTCGTCGTCATTGCGCAGATGCTGCGGGAAACCATGGAAGCCCAAGTTTCCGAGGCGCGACAGGACCGCAACCTGACCTGCACGAGGATCGTGCTCGACCAGCAGGGCTGGGAGAACGTAGTCGAGGCCGTGGGCAACGAATTCGCGGAGCAATACGACGAGCAGGAGGACGCGACCCGTCGCGCAGCCCATAGCGGAGAGAGACTGATCCGAGCAGGATCGATCTTGATGGCATTCGCGTCTCCATCTCACGAGGGCATGCGGATCGGGCCCCTCCTCGCGCCAGGCAGAGAAGCGCTGATCCCCTTCTATGTACGCATGTCGAAGGTGATCGACGACGAAATCTGCATGGCGATAGTCGACGAGGCGAACCGGGGCGAGACCAGCGTGCCGCACTTTCACGCGGAGTACGGAAGCAAGTTTGGCGTGGACTCCGAAGCAGTCGGACGTCGCTTCAAAAAGGCCGTCGAAATGTGCGTTCTGAGGGAGGTTGGCCGAAAAAGCGGCGGCAAGAGAAGAGGTGGAACCGAGAAGTTCTACCGGGCGACCTGGCCCGCGCCGATCGACAGTGAGAACACGCCGTGGGCCAATGCACCGGCGCAGCTCAGGAAGAGCGCCGGGTGGGAGACCATCGAGCAACTATGCGAATTGATCAAAGAGGCAATTGTGGCTGGCACCTTCGACGACCGCCCTGATCGGTGCATGGCGTGGTCGATCCTCAGCCTCGACCAAGCGGGCTGGGAAAAGATCGCGGCCTCCCAGGAGGAGCTGCGCGCGTTCATCTCGCAGGAGGAGAAGCGGGCAAAAGCCCGCCTGAAGGACTCAGGCGAGGAGCCGATCCTCGTGACGGTCTCGCTGGGCACCTTCGAGCCGACCCCCGAGTCGCTCCGGGAGCCGTAGCCGGCAGCAACGGCTGACCCGTCAGCCCTCCCGCCCCTGCCGCCCGCCGGCGCGCTGGACGATCTCGCCGACGTTGACCTCCAGCGCCACGGCGATGCCGGTGAGCGCCGTCCATGTCGGGTTCTGATTGCCGGTCTCGATCCGAGACACCGAGACGGCGTGCAGGCCGGCCTCGTCCGCCAGGGTTTCGATGGTCAGCGCTCGCTCCTCGCGTAGTTCGCGGATGGCGGCTCCGAGTTGAGCGAGCGTCGGCTGCGGCACGGACGGGGCAAGCCTCCCGCGGCCAGGGCCGCAATGCCATAACATATATGTTAGTAATCGTCGGGAAGGATCACTGGTGCGGCAATTTGACCCTCGTCCGAGGCAAGATGCAGTATTAAGAACTGCAAGAATCGGACAGCGAGCGTGTCCCGGTCGTTTCACCTCCCATGAACGGCCGGGACACAACCATTCCGGGTAGGCCGATGGCCCGCTCGCCCCTGGAAGCAGTCGTGCGGCACGAGGGGCGGCTGGACGTCATGTGCTGCCTGGACGACGAGGGGCCGCTCGGGGTCAAGCAGCTGATCGCGAGGACCGGCAAGCCGCGAGTCGCCGTCGACCACCACCTGAAGCTGCTCAATGCCATCGACCTCGTCAACCGCATCCACGTGGACGGCGACGCACCGCTGTACGAGCTCACCCTGGACGACCACCCCGATTGGGTGCGGGAAGCCGTCGAGGAGCATCGCCACCGCGACTGAGCTTGCGCTCGTAGTCGCCACGGCTGAGGGTGCTCTCCAGCCAGACATAGAGGACGATGAAGAGGTAGCGGCTGCCCATCTCCTTCATCGCCAGCTTCGGCACGCCGGCGGTGCGGTTGGTCCAGGAGGTGGGGATCACCTCGTAGCTGTGGCCGCGGACGATCGCCTTGAGCGGCATCTCGACGGTGAGGTTGAAGTGCTTGGAGAGCAGCGGCTGGATCGTCTCGATCACCTCGCGCCGGTAGCCCTTGAAGGCGTTGGTCGTGTCGTTGTAGCGGTGGCGGAAGAGGACGCGGATGAACCGGTTGGCGAGGCGGTTGATCGCCAGCTTGAGGCGCGGGTAGTCGCGCACCTCGGCGCCGGGGATGAAGCGCGAGCCGAAGGCGCAGTCCCAGCCGTCCTCCAGCAGGCGGTGGTAGCGGATGACGTCCTCGGGGTCGTCGGAGGCGTCGGCCATCGCGATCACCACCGCGTCGCCCTCGAACAGCTCCAGGCCGGCGCGGATCGCCATGCCGAATCCCCTTTCGTGGTGGGAGGGGCGGCAGCGCACCCGCGGGTTGCGCTCGGCGATCGCGGCGACGACTTCGGCGGTGCGGTCGGTGCTGCCGTCGTCGACGACCAGCACCTCGTAGTCGATCGCCTCGCGCTCCAGCGCGGCGACGATCCCCTCGACCGTCTGCCCGACCGAGCCCTCCTCGTTCTGGGCGGGGATGAGGACCGAGAGCTTCACGCCGCCGCCGCCGTCCAGCGCTCGGCGTTCTGCTCGTGCATCTCGCGCAGGATGTCCTCGACGCCGTAGCGCAGCTCCCACTCGGGGTAGTCGGCTTCGAAAGGCGCCAGGTCGGAGATCCACCAGCGGTGGTCGCCGATCCGCGGCTCCTCGCCCATCTCCCAGCTCAGCTCGCGGCCGGCGATCCGCTCGCAGATCTCGATCGCCTCCAGCATCGAGCAGTTGCTGGCGCGCCCGCCGCCGATGTTGTAGACGGCGGCGGGGCGGGGGGCCTGGTGGTAGGCGTCGAAGGCGGTGATCAGGTCGGCGCTGTGGATGTTGTCGCGCACCTGCTTGCCGCCGTAGCCGAAGACGGTGTAGGGGGTGCCGGTGACCGTGCACTTCATCAGGTAGGCGAGAAAGCCGTGCAGCTTGGCGCCGGCGTGCTGGGGGCCGGTCAGGCAGCCGCCGCGGAAGCAGACCGTGGGCAGCTCGAAATAACGGCCGTACTCCTGCACGAGCAGGTCGGCGGCCGCCTTGGAGACGCCGAACAGCGAGTGGGTGGAGGCGTCGATCGACATCGAGGTGTCGATGCCGCGGTGGTAGCGGTGCGAGGAGGGCAGCTCGAGGCGCAGCTCGCGCTCCTGCAGCGGCAGCCGGTTGGGGGTGTCGCCGTAGATCTTGTTGGTCGAGCAGAAGACGAAGCTCGCCTCCGGTGCGTGGGCGCGGGTCGCCTCGAGCAGGTTGAGCGTGCCGTTGGCGTTGACGCCGAAGTCGGTCTGCGGGTCGCTCGCCGCCCAGTCGTGCGAGGGCTGCGCCGCCGTGTGGATCACCAGCTCGATCCGGCCGGCGTGCTCGCGGAAGAGGCGCTCGACCGCGTCGAGGTCGCGGATGTCGGCCTCGACGCTGCGGAACTCGGGGTGCTCGGCGGCGAGCCGCTCGGTGACGTGCGCGGTCGAGGCCTCGGGGCCGAAGAAGCTCGCCCGCATGTCGTTCTCGATCCCAACCACGTCGAAGCCGCGGCGGACGAAGTGGCCCACCGCCTCGGAACCGATCAGGCCGCCGGAGCCGGTGACGATCGCGACCGCCATCGCCGCCTAGCCCCTCCCCGCCGGGAGCTCGAGCGCCTGCGCGATCCGCGCCTCGTCAGCCGTCACCCAGGCATGAATATCAGCGAGCACCTGCCGAGCGCCGCGCCGCGGCCGCCACTCGTCGAGCTCGAACAGCCGCGCGCAGTCGGAGAGGTAGACGGGGACGTCGCCGGCGCGGGTCTCCGCCACCGGCTCGATCGGCACCTCGTTGCCGCTCAGCTCGCGACAGATCTCGGTCGTCTCGCGCAGCGAGAGCGAGCACTCGCGGCCGCCGCCGACGTTGAAGACGCCGCCGTCCCAGCGGCCGGGGTCGAGCAGCTGTCGCTCGACCAGGTCGACCAGGTCCTCGACGTGGAGCAGGTCGCGCACCTGCTTGCCCTCGCCGCCGAAGCCGATGTAGGTGAGGGGGCGGCGGAAGTGGTGGGCCAGCGCCCAGTGGGTGAAGACGCCCTGGTCGACCTTGCCCATCTGCCAGGGGCCGGCGATCACCCCGCAGCGGTCGACCACCGCGGCGAGGCCGAAGGCCGCCCGGTACTCCTCGATCAGCAGCTCGGCCGCCAGCTTGGTCGTGCCGTAGAGGGTGCGGGCGCCCGCCAGCGGGAACTCCTCGGAGATCCCGGCGGCGGAGGCGCCGGCGACCGGCTGCGCCGCGGCGAGCTCGAAGCGGGTCGGCGTCTCCTCCAGCGCCAGCGCCAGCTGCGGCGCCACCGGGTAGACGCGGCTGGTCGAGAGGAAGACGAGGAAGGCGCCGGTGCGCCGCGCCAGCTCGAGGCAGTTGTAAGCGCCGCTCAGGTTGGTGTGGAGGAGGTAGGAGGTGTCGCCGTCGGTGCCCGACATCACCGAGGGCTCGGCCGAGCACTCGACCAGCGCGTCGAGCGCCGCGAAGCGCTCCAGGTCGGCGGGCTCGCGCACGTCGCCGCGCACGAGCTCGACCCCCGCCTCCTCCAGCCGCGGCAGGTTGAGCTCGGAGCCGCGCCGGTAGAGGTTGTCGAGCGCGACGACCTCCCACTCGGGGTGGCGCGCGGCGAGCGCGACGGCGAGGTTGGAGCCGACGAAGCCCGCGCCGCCGGTGATCAGCAGGCGTCTCATCTTCGCCCGAAGCGTAGAAGCGGCACCCGCCAGACCGCCTCGGCGACGATCGCGCCGCCCATCTTCGAGGCGCCGGCGCGGCGGTCGCGGAAGACGATCGGCACCTCGACGACGCGGAAGCCGCGGCGGATCGCGCGGTAGGTCGTCTCCACCTGGAAGGCGTAGCCACGCGAGCCGATCGAGCCGGGATCGATCGCCTCCAGCACCTCGCGGCGGAAGCACTTGAAGCCGCCGGTCAGGTCGCGCACGTCGACCCCGAGCAGCAGCCGCGCGTAGGCGCTGCCGCCGCGGCTCATCGCCCGCCGCGCCGGCCCCCACTCCCGCACCGCGCCGCCCTCCACGTAGCGCGAGCCAATCGCCACGTCCGCCCGCTCGACCGCCTCCAGCAGGCGCGGCAGGTAGGCGGGATCGTGGGAGAAGTCGGCGTCCATCGTCAGGACGAGCCCCGCGCCGCCGGCCAGGGCGCGGCGAAAGCCGGCGACGTAGGCGGGGCCGAGCCCTTCCTTGCGGGGCCGGTGGAGGACCTCGACACCCTCGCGCTCATCCGCCAACCGGTCGGCGATCCCCCCGGTGCCGTCCGGCGAGCCGTCGTCGACGATCAACACCCGCGCCTCGGCCGGCAGCTTCGCCTGCACCGCGGCGACCAACGGCTCGACGTTGGCAGCCTCGTTGTAGGTCGGGAGGACAAGCCAGGGCGGCCCTGGCGCCGCGGGGCGGGACATGCCCCGATGCTATTCGCCCGTGCGACGGCCCTACGGCCGCACGCGGCCGCCGCTGATGCGGACGAAGGTTCGCCAGGCGGGCTTCGGACGCAGGCGGGCGCTGTCGTGGAAGAAGCCGGTCGAGTCGCAGAAGTTGCAGGAGCCCTCGAGGTCCTTCCAGCTGAACCAGTAGACGCTCTGCAGGTTGAGGCGGTGGCGGTTGCCGATCAGGTAGCGGTAGGCGCGGCGCATCTCGCGCAGCTGGAAGCCGAAGCCCTGCTCGAAGCTGACCAGGTTGGGGTTGTTGTCCGAGCCCCAGGCGATCTCGGTCAGGAAGAGGCGGACGGGGCCGTCGCGGTTGTCGAGCGCGACCTGGCGCAGGTCCTCGATCATCCGTTGCAGGTCGGCGGCGCTTTCCGCGTAGGGGTGCAGGGAGATGCCGTCGAAGCTGGCCTTGATCCCCCGCACGCGGTAGAGCTGCCGCAGGAAGTCGTCGGCGTGCATCGCGTTGGGCGGCTTCGCGTTGGGCTCGGCGAAGAGCCCGGCGACGACCGTCTTCGCCGCCGGGTCGGCGCGCTTGATCGCCCGGTTGGAGATCTTCAGCAGGCGCGCGTAGCGGCGCGGCGAGGCGGGCTTGGCGAAGTAGAAGAAGTTGGCCTCGTTCCAGACCTGCCAGTAGCGCATCGGCAGCTTCGGCACCGGGTCGGCCGAGCCGGGCCAGTGCTCGCGCCAGAACTCGCCGTGTGGGCCGTAGCGTTCGACCGCGGCGCGCAGGAAGGCCGACCAGCCACGGCGCTGGCGGGCGCTGTTTATCGGCAGCGCCGTTTCGCGGCCCGCCACCCAACCCGGGGAGCCGTAGACGAAGGGCAGGATGCGGATTCCGCGCCGCGCCGCCGCCGCGACGACTTCGTCGAGGCCGGCCCAGTTGTAATCGCTGGTCGGCATCGGCTGCACCCCGGCCCAGGGGACGAACCAGCGCAGGGCGCCGATCCGGCCGCTGCGCATGTACTCGAGATCGGTGTCGTCGAGGGGCTCCTGCGGGACGACGCCGAAGAAGCTGCGCGGCACGGCCTGCGCGGGGCCGGGCGCCGAGAGCGATGCGGCGACAGCGACCAGGGCCAGTGCGGCGACGGTCGCGGCCAGCGTCAGTGTGGTCTTGGTCCTGCTCATCGGCTCGTCCCCCCTTCAGTAGGCGCCGCCGAGCTTGCGGTGGTCCCAACTCGCCACCCGCAGCGGCTTGAAGTGGATCGCTACCCGTTTCGGTGCCTGTGACTCGAGCGCCGCCTTGGCGTCGCCCTCGACCGAGGAGATGCCCTCGGCGTAGCGGACGGTCAGCTCTTCCGCAAACCCGATCACGGTCTCGAAGTCGCGGTGGATCTCGGCCTCGGCCTCGATCGCGACGCCGCGCAACTCGCCGTACTCGTGGCCGGCCTCGACCAGCACCGTGGCGCGCGGGTCGCGCTCCAGGTTGCGCACCTTCTGCGACTTGGCGTAGGTCCAGACCCAGACCTCTCCCTGGCGCGGCACGTACCAGAGCGGCATCGAGTGCGGCCAGCCGCGCGGCCCGTTGCTGGTGACGACCGCGATCCGCTCCGCCTCGAGCAGCTCGCGCAGCTCCGCCTCGCTGAGCTTGATCTGGTCGCGGCGGCTCACCTGCCCGCGGACTCTACGGGTCCGCCCCGGCGAGGCGCACTGCCCGGCGCGGCGCATAGCCTGCCGCCGAGCGGATGCGGATCGAGGACCTGCGAGGCGTCGGCCGGGCTCGGCCCCCCACCTGGCTGCTGGGCGCCGGGGTCGCGCTGCTGGGCTGGAACGTGGGGATCGGCCCGCCCACCGTGGGGCTCGATTCGAGCTGGAACGCCGGCCTGGCGATGGCGGTCGAGGAAGGGCTCGGGTTCGGCCGCGAGGTCGTCTTCGCCTATGGCCCGCTCGGCTTCCTGCGCGCGCAGGGGATCTGGCACGCGGACCTCGCGGTCCTCGCCCTGCTCTACTCGGCGGCGCTCTACACCGGCTTCTGCGTGGCGCTCGTCTGGACGCTGCGGCGAGTGCTGCCGGCAGCCGCCGGCGTGCTGGTCGCCTTCCTCGTGGTCGGGCTGCTGCCGCTGCTGGAGCTGCCGCTGCTGCTGGCGGCGCTCGCCTGCCTCGGCGCGCTCGCGCGCGGGCGCTCGGAGCGGGTGATCTGGCTGCTGGTCGTCGGCGGTGCCGGCTTCGCCGCGGTCGAGGCGCTGGTCAAACTCTCGACCGGGCCGCTGATCGCGCTCCTCTTCCCGATCGCGCTGGTCGGCCTGCGGGCGCGCTGGTGGCAGGTCGGCGCCTACTTCGCCCTGCTCGGGGCGGAGCTCCTGCTCCTCTGGCCGGCCGCGGGGCAGAGCGTCGCCGCGATCCCCGACTTCCTCGCCCACACCTGGCAGGTCGTCTCCGGCTACAGCGCGGCGATGCTGCGCGAGGTCGACGTGCCCGCCTGGAAAGTGACCGGGGCGACGCTGGTCGCGGCGGTCGTCGCGCTCGCCCTGGTCGTCGCCGCGGCGCGAGGTTCCCTATTCGCGCATCGCTTGCACGAGGCGCCACGCGATGCCGATCGACGGCCGGGATGGGCGGCGGTCGCGCTGATCGCCCTCTGCGCCTTCGCGATCTTCAAGCAGGGGGTCGTGCGCACCGACGCCGGCCACCTCAGCCTCTTCTTCTCCACCGCCTGCGTCCTCTGGCTGGCGATCCCCTGGGCGCGGGCCAACTGGCGCTGGATGGTCAGCGGGGCGGCGGCGATCGCCCTGCTCGGGATCCCGGTGAGGCCCCCCGGCCTGCCGACCAACCTCGACGTCGTCGCCAACCTGCGCTCCGCGGTCGACCAGGCCCGCGCGCTGGCCGGCCCCGGACGGCGGGAGGAGCTGATGGAGGCGGGCCGCGCCTCGATGAAGGCCGTCTACCGGCTCGACCCGCGGACCCTGGCAGCGCTGCGCGGCCGCCCGGTGACGGTCGAGCCGTGGGAGGCCGGGGTCGCCTGGGCCTATGACCTGGACTGGCGCCCGCTGCCCGTCTTCCAGAACTACCTCGCCTACACCGCGGCGCTCGACGAGCTCAACGCCGACGCGGTCGCCCGCCCGGACGGGCCCGACCGCATCCTGCGCGAGAACCCGGCGCTCGTCTTCCCCGAGTTCCCGACGCGCGGCGTCGACGGCCGCTTCCCCGGCTGGGACCCGCCGGCCCAGGTGCGCGCCACCCTCTGCCACTTCGCGCCGCTGCGCACGACGCCCCGCTGGCAGGTGCTCGGCAGGGTGAAGGACCGGTGCGGCCCGGCGCGCTTCGCGGGCACCGCCGAGGCGGACGCCGGCGAGCCCGTCCGCGTGCCAGCGCCCGCGCCGGGAGAGGTCGTCTTCGCCCGCGTCCACGGCGTCGAAGTGGGCGGGCTGGAGCGGCTCGTCGCCCTGCTCCTGCGCGCCCGGCTGCGCACCGCGATCCTCGACGGCGACCATCGCTACCGCCTCGTCCCCGGCACGGCGAGCGACGGCCTCCTCCTGCGCGGCGACGAGCGGATCGGCGGCCGCGGCCCCCTCGCCCAGATCCCCGACGCGCGCACGATCGCGATCGAGGGCGCCGGCGCCGACCTCCGCTTCGAGTTCTTCCGCATGCGGGTGCGCGCGCCTGCCGGCACAGTTCCCTAACCGAAAATTTTGCTTCTGCGCGCATTCCGCGCGTCGGGGATCGCTAGCTTCGCCGGCATGGAGCTATCCGCCGTGCAAGCGCCCCTCACCGAGCCAATCGCATCTGCCGGCCCTGCTATAGTACGTACTGCTCAATCAATTAGCGTACGCACGTATCCACTGGAGGACCAGATGGCGCTTAGCGCCTCCAAACTGCGGGCCAACATCTACCGGCTGCTGGACGAGGTCCTGGAGACCGGCCGGCCGCTGGAGATCGAGCGCAACGGCAAGACGCTGGTGATCGCCCCCAAGGAGAAGGAGTCGATCTGGGACCGGCTGCCGCGGCGCGAGGGCGCGATCATCGGCGACCCAGACGAGCTGATCCACATGGACTGGTCCTCGGAGTGGAACCCTGATCCTTCTTGACACCCATATTGCCCTATGGCTCTACGCGGGTATGTCCGACCGCCTCCCTGGAGTCGTGCGATCGCTGATCGAGGAAAGCGAGCCGCGCATCTCGCCGATCGGGGCGCTCGAGCTTGCCTACCTTCACGAAGTAAGGAGGGCTCGCGACCCAGTGGACGAAATGCTGGCCGCGCTGCGCCGTGACGTCGGCCTGGAGGTATTGGACACATCCGCGACGGAGCTGGTGCAGGCGGCCATCGGGCTCACTTGGACCCGCGATCCCTTCGACCGCCTGATCGCTGCCCACGCGATCGTCGCCGACGCCCCGCTGGTGACGGCGGACCAGACCATCCGCGACAACTTCCCCCTGGCGACCTGGGGGTAGTTCTCCCGAATGCGGCCGCGAAGCCGGTCGCTCTGCCTCGGCCGCGGCATAGCGCTCTATGCTTGAGCGCGATGAAGGTCGCGATCCTCCTCTACGACAAGCTGACGGCGCTTGACGCGATCGGGCCCTATGAGGTGCTGCGTTCGGTGCCCGGCTGGGAGGTCCGCTTCGTCGGCGCCGCCAAGGGCGTGACCGCGTTCAGCCGCGCCGCTAGCGCATCCTGACCGGGCGCAGCGCGCGGCCGCCGGGGATCGCCACCACGAGCTGGGCGCGCAGCTTGGCGCGGTCGCGGGTGAGCTGCCGCCCGCGTTTGCTCAGGGGTATCCGGAAGGCGTGCGAGCGGCCGCCGGTGAGGCGGAAGCCGCGGCGGGCGATTGCCCGCTTCACGAGCCTCGTGCGGATCAGCGTCCTCCTGCCGCGGCGCGGCACGCCGAAGCGCTGCCTGACCTTCGCCCGCAGCAGCAGCTGGCCGGGGCAGCGGGTGCCGGCGGGCCAGTCGCAGCGAACCCGGACGCGGACGGCGTTCGGGTGCGCCTTGACGTGCAGCAGGGAGATCGGCACCGGCACGCCGACCCCGCGGCAGCCGAGCAGCCGGTCGGCGCCGCGGCCGATGTTCAGCGCGTAGACGCAGATCCGCCGCTTGCCGCTGGCGACCACGGGGAAGGTGACGTCGAAGCCGTGCCCTTCGCCGGCCCGCGGGTGGTCGATCAAGAGGTCGGTGCGGGGGTGCACGGCGACCGGGCCGAGCTCGTGCCGCGCCCCGGCGCGCTCGCCCGGCTTGCCGCCCAGCTCGGCGCGGATCGAGACGGGCTTCGCGGGCGCGTTCGGGTCATACGCCCAGCCGGCGATCCGCACCTGGCCGGGAACGGGCGCTTCGGCGAGCTCGAAGGTTCCCGTCGGGTCGTCGGGGGTGGGCGCCGAGCTGCCCGCCGTCGCCCCCTCGACGTAGTTGTTGTCGATGTTGATCGTCACCCCGCCCCAGGTCTCGTCGTGGCCGCCGCGGTACTGGCGGATCCGCTGGTGGTCGTCCCAGGCGTCGTCGGGGACGTAGGGGTCGTCGGCGGTCCTGCGGCCGTCCCAGTTGGCGATCCAGATGTCGTCGGGCTGCAGGTAGGAGGTGCCGAGGCGATCGACGAGGTCGGCGATGCCGGAGGCGCCGCTGCTGTAGACGCCGGAGCTGTAGCCGAGCGCGTGCAGCCGCGCCGTCCAGGCGGCGAGGAAGGTCAGCGTCGCGTTGGTCGCGCTCCTCGTCCGCGAGTAGCTCTCCATGTCGTAGTAGATCGGGCTGCCGGGGCCGATGCCGATCTCGCGCGCGTCGGCGACCGCGTCGCTCGCCGCGGCCGCCCCCTGCGAGGCGGCGGCGCCGGCGCTCAGCGTGGCGCAGGAGGTGCAGCTGCTGGTCGGCGCCTGCAGGCCGACGTAGGTGGGGATCAGGTGCCAACCGGCGCCGACGTGCCTGGCGACCCAGCTCGCGGTGAGGCTCGGCTGCGAGCAGGCGCGGTTGAGGCCGCCGATGTAGACGCCGACGGCGCGGTAGGGGGAATCCTCCCAGGCGCGCATCGAGGCCGAGGAGGGGGCGGTGCAGGCGTCGAAGCCGAGACCGGTGAACCCCCCGGCGGCGGAGATCCGCGCCCGCGGCACCCGGCTCGCCTCCGCCTTCGCCCGCGAGGCCCGCGCCGCCGCGCTGGGGTCGACCAGGATCGCCCGCCGGCGCCCGATCGCCTCCGCCGGGCAGCGCTGCGTCGGGCTCGGGGTGCCCAAATAGACGGCCTTGCGGTCGAGCCGCACGCACGTCCGCGGCCGCTCCGCCAGGCGGATTACCGGCCAGCCGTCGGGCACGGCGACACTCTCTCCGCCAAAGTGGATCGTCTTTGCGCTCGCACTGGAGGGAAGGATCAACCCAACCGCGAGCACGCATAAAGCAATGCGCCGCATCTACTCCCCAACCGTGCCACAGCTCGATGGTTTCGGCGTCCCCGGGAACGGCCGCGCAAGATGGCGCTCAGGCCGGCACGAGGTCCAGCTCGCGCCAGGGCCCCTCGCCGGCCATCGGCTGGGTGCGGCCCTCGAGCCAGTCTGCCTGCAGGTCGTCGTAGTGCTTGCTGGCCGGGTGGCCGGACTGGCCGGTGAACATCTGCCAGCGCGAGCGCTCGGGGTCGGTCGGGTCGGCGACCATCCGCCAGCTCGGCGCCCAGACCGCCTTGTATGGGTCGTTGGGGTCGTAGGCGATCTGGCTGACGGTCTCCTGCGCGCCGCCGGCCCGCAGGCTGCGGTTGAAGATGCGACGCAGCAGCGGGTTGGCCTCGCCGAGCGGGTGCGGGAACTCCATCTCGTGCACGTGGCCCCAGCGCCAGGCGGCGGGGTCGGGCCCGAACCGATCCGTGAGGTCGTCGAGGGCGCCGGCCAGCGCCTCGAGGGCCAGCTCGTCCCAGGGGCGGCCGATCAGCTCCTCGTCGCCCTCCTCCCAGAGCTTCATCAGGTGCGAGTGCCAGCGCCAGGGCGAGGTGACGTGCGGCGTGAAGCCGTTGTCGGCGCGGTCGAGCCAGCGCTCGCAGAGGTCGCGGTCGCCGATCGCCGCGCGGGCGAACTCGCGCGCCAGGCGCAGCAGGAAGGCCTGGTAGATCGTGCCGGCGATCGAGTCGGGGTCGAGTCGGCCGTCCCAGCTGCGCAGCCGCTCCAGCGCGCTCACCTCGCGCTGCCTCTTCGGGCTCAGCCGGCCCAGCCGGCGGGCCGCCTCCAGGCCGGGGATCGAGAGGTTGTCGCTCTGCATCGCCTCGAAGCCCTCGACGTCGTGCTCGTCGCTCGCCCGCAGCAGCTGCTCGATCCGCCGCGCCCGGTAGCCGTCGAGCCACTCGCTGGTGATGTGGTGCGGGTAGTCGTCGCCGACGATGCGGTTGTTGGCGGTGATCAGGTAGCCGCGCTCCGGGTCGCTCTCCTCCGGCAGGTCGGCATAGGGGATCGTCCCCTCCCACTCGAACTCGCCGCTCCAGCCCGGCTTGGGCAGGTCGGGGCAGCCACCCTTGCGCAGCGGCAGGCGGCCGATCAGCTTGTAGCCGATCGAGCCGTGGCGGTCGGCCCAGACGAGGTTGGAGGCGGGCGAGGTGTGGCCCTCGAGCAGCGCGACCAGCTCCGGCCCGGTGCGGATGCGGTGCAGCTCGAACATCCCCTTGAAGGAGGTCGGCTCGTCGAGGGCGCTCCAGCGCAGGGCGAGCGGCTCGGCATCGTCGGCGCCGAGCGCCTCGTTGACGATCGGCCCGTGGTGGCTGATGCGCACGTCGAGGACCTCGGGGGCGTCGCGTCCCTTGACCGCGATCTCCTCGCGGACGACCTCGAGCGGCAGCCACTCGTCTTCGAACAGGTAGCGGTCGCCCTCGACCCGCTCGACGAAGAGGTCCTGGGTGTCGCCCATCACGTTGGTGAAGCTCCAGCAGACGTCGTCGTTCTGGCCCATGTAGACGCCGGGCATGCCGGGCAGCGAGGCGCCGCGGACGGTGCGGTCGCCGAGGGTGAGGCCGACCTGGTACCAGATGCCCGGCATGCTCGGCGGCAGGTGCGGGTCGCCGGCCAGCAGCGGCGCCCCGGTTGCGCTGAGCTTGCCGCTCACCGCCCAGTTGTTGGAGCCGCTCGCCTCGGCGGCGAGGCCGATCGCGCCGCGCACCGCGTCGATCTGCTCGGCCAGGCCGAGCCCGTCGCCCGACCAGGCTTCCGTCGTGACGATCGGGTTGTCCGCCGGGTAGCCGGGGTCGAGGCGCGCCGCCAGCTCGGGGCCGAGCTCGCGAGTCATGTCGGCCCGCAGGAGCTCCTTCTCCCAGTTGGTCGAGAGGCCGAAGGCGAGCAGCTTGCCGAGGCCGAGGATGTCGGCCGGCCGCCAGGGATCGAACTCGAGCCGCAGCAACTGCATCTCCAGCGGCGCCGCCTTGGCGCTCTCGGCGGCCGCGTTGACGCCAGCGCAGAAGCGCTCCAGCAGGGCGCGCAGCTCCGGGTCGAGCGACTCCGCCTCGCGCTCCGCCGTGCGCCGCATCCCCAGCGTCCGCATCAGACGGTCGACCGGCAGCCCCTCGGGGCCGGCGAACTCCGAGACCCGGCCGGAGAGGACGCGGCGGTAGAAGTCCATCTGCCAGAGGCGGTCCTGCCCGTGGCAGAAGCCCTGCGCGAACCACAGGTCGAGGGCGCCCTCCGTCTCCACATGGGGCACGCCCCAGCGGTCGCGCCGCACCCGCACCGGGCGCTCCAACCCCGACAGCTCGATCGTTCCCGTGTGCTTCGGCAGCGGCCGCCGGGCGAGGAAGTGCCAGGCCACGGCCGTCGCCGCGGCAGCGAGGCCAGTCCCGGCCACGCCCGCCAGCAGTCCCTTCCGTGCCAGCCGTCCGGTGTCCATCCGCTCACCTTACTGGCCAGCTGGCCAGTACATCAGTGGGGCAGGATGGTCCCCACCCCACCGATGTACCCGCCGACCGCGCGAGCGGCAGCGCCGATCTGCGCCGGCTGGCCTACCTCAAGGCAGGACCAGCGGGCACGGACGCACACCGGGGCTCGTCTGGAGGATCTTCCCGTTGGGGAGCAGAACGATGCCGCCCGGATAGGTGCCCGGCTGGAATTCGGCGCCGGTGAGCAGTTCCAACGTGCTCTGGCAGTGCGCGACGGCCACTTCCGGTTCACCTAAGTGGCCGGAGATCGCTGGCTGTCCGCTGGGACCTTCAGGGAACCTTTCGGCAGCAGCAGGTGAGGCGAGCATGCCCGCCAGCGCCATTGCGGCAATGCAGATAGAGACAATCCGTACTCGCGACATCATTCTCCTCCATACAGGTCCGAGTGACTGGACATTGATAAACATAAGGTTATCCAATAGCGAGGTAGTCAGTCACCCAGATCAGCAGACAGCCGGCCCTCGGCGGCGAGCTTCTGCAGGTGGGCCTCCATAACCAGCGCCGCTACGCCGCGGATCTCGGCCGGGGCGTCGTCCCAGACCTCATCCAGCAGCGCCTGGCGCGAGCGCTCGCCGCGCTCGAGGGCGGCGAGCAAGCGGCGCTCGCGCATCTCGCGGTGCTCGACGTACTCGGCCAGCTTCGCCGCCGGGTCGGACACCCACGGGCCATGGCCGGGGCAGATCAGCTGCGGCGACTCGGCCTGGACAGCGTGCAGCGAGTCCATGTAGGCGGCGAGCGAGCCGCCGTCGGGGGGGACGAAGGTCGACCCCTCGCCCAGCACGAGGTCGCCGCTGAAGCAGACGCCGTCCTCGGTCAGCAGGCAGACGTGGTCGGCGGCGTGACCGGGCGTGGCCAGGGCACGCAGGCCGCCGCGCTCCTCGCCGTCCTTCGGCAACACGACCTGCGGCCCGTCGGCGGTCGCGGTCAGCCGCTGCGCCCCATCTGCGTGGTCGCCGTGACTGTGCGTCAGCAGGACCAGCCCGATCCCGCCCCGCTCCGCGGCCGCCTCCTGGACCGCCTCGAGATGGCCGGCGTCATCGGGACCCGGATCGATCACAACACACGGATCCTCGCCGTACAGGTAGGTGTTCGTCCCCTCCAAGGTCATCGGCCCCGGATTCGGCGCCACAACCCTCAAAATCTCTGGGTGTCCGGGTGCTTGGTCCACCTGCTTGGCGCCTTAGTCGCACATATTCCGACTAAGGCGCCAACTCAGGCCGCAGCCGCCACCTCGGCGGCGATCGCTTCTCGCGCCTCGTCGGGCTCGAGCACGACCAGGTCGCCGGCGCCGCGCAGGATCTCGCGCACCAGCCACGAGGTGCCCGCGTAGGGGAGCTCGACGACGACGGCGCCGTCGGCCAGCTCCTCGACCACGGTCCGCTCCTCGCGCAGCCAGCGGGCGCGCTCGGGCGAGACCCAGACGCGGGCGACCTGGGCGGTCGGCACCTCGCCGTCGGTCATCCAGCCCTCGACCCCGGCCAGCTCTTCGACCTTCGGCCGTGGCTCGAAGGCCTCGCTCACCGTCGCCTCCTTGATCCGGTCGAGCTTGAAGTGGCGGATGTCCTCTTTCTTCAGGTCGTAGCACTCCGCGTACCAGCCCTCGCGTCCGCTCTCCAGCCGGTAGGGCTCGACGCGACGCTTGGTGAACTGGTCCTCGTTCTCCTTGTAGTACTGGATCTCCAGCACCCGCCGCTCGGCGATCGCCTGGTTGACCGTGCGCGCCACCTCGCTGTCGCCGCCGCCGCCGACCGCGGCGATCTCGAGGCCCTCCTCGGAGGGGTCGTGGCCGAGCGCCGCGACGATCTTGCCGCGCGCCGTCTGCAGGCCACCCTGCGGCAGGTAGTCGCCGAACAGGTCGATCGCGGCGATCAGCGCCTTCGCCTCCAGCGGCAGCAGCCGCGCCGGGCGGGCGAAGTTCTCGCCGTAGGGCTCCGAGTCGACCTCGATCTCGTCGCCCTGCACTTCGGCGTAGAGGACGTAGGTGCCGCCGCCGAAGTTGACGACGTTGAGCAGGTCGATGTCCTCCTGCAGCTCCTCGGCGGTCAGCTCGAGCCGCTGCCGCAGCTCGGAGACGCGCAGCCGCTCGCCGCGCTTCGCCGAGTCGATCAAGAGGCCGGCGAGGGTGACCAGGCGGGCGAAGCGCTCCGGCCGGATCGCCGCCTCGCCGCGGCCGTTGGAGCGGCTGCGGGAGGGCGCCTCGCGCAGCGGCCGCTCGACCGTCTCGGCGGGCTCGAAGTCGCTGCGGTGGCGGTCATGCAGCAGGTCGAGCCGCTCGCGCGCCTCGGCGCGCAGCTCCTCCGGCCCCAGCACCTCGGCGTTCTGGCGCCAGCGCAACACCCAGGCGATCAGCTCACGGGGGGAGGCGTACTCGGTCTCGAAGACCGACCCCTTGCCGGGCGCGTCGTCCGCCTTGCGGGCCGGGCGCAGCTCGCCGTAGGCGCCGAAGTCGCGCTCGACCAGCCAGGCGACCCGGTCGCGGACGAAGATCCGCGCGGTGCCGCGCAGCTCGCCCAGCTGCCAGTCGGCGCGCTGGCCGTAGTCGCGCCGGTCGAAGTCCTTGGGCGGAGAGAAGTCGTGCTCGGCCTTGGAGGCGTAACCGACCTTGCCCTGGATGCGGGAGAGGCGGAAGACGCGCACCGCGTCGCGCTCGTACGAGTGGCCGATCAAGTAGAACTGGCCCGAGCGGAAGACGAGGTGGTAGGGGTCGACCTTGCGCTTCGCGGTCTCGTCGCGCTCCATCGTGTAGTAGGTGAACTCGATCGTCTTGCGGCGCGAGATCGCGGTCTCGATCTTGGAGAGTCGCTGGGAGAGCTCGCGCCCGCCGGCCGAGGCGGTCATCGCCATCTCGACCGGCGCCCGCTCGCCCTCGCTGACCGGGTTCGGGTGGCCCCAGGCGACCTGCTGCAGGGCGAGGCGCAGCGGCTCGGCGTAGGCGAAGCCGCCGTCGGTGAGCAGCGAGAGCGCCGTGCTCAGCGCCGCCAGCTCTTCGTCGGAGAACTCGATCGGGTCGAGGTAGAAGTTCTCCGGCGGCAGCGAGTAGAGCTCCGCCTCGAAGAAGCCCTCGCCCGGTTTCTCCACCCCGAGCTGGATGCCGAGGCTCTCCAGCTCGGCCCGGTCGGCGTAGAAGCGGCGCGCGAAGGCGTCGTCGTTCATGTCGCTGTAGCCCTCCACCTCGCGCTTGATCTCCAGTGCCGAGACCGGCCTTCCCTGGGCCATCAGGAAGGAGATCAGCGAGAGCTGGCGGATCAGCTTCTCGGTGTCCTTGGCCACAGGCCCAGGATAGTGAGGGTGGGGGTTCCCGCCCCCGGCCCGGAGCGCCGAAAGCCCGCATTTTGCGCGGCCGCCGCGTACCGCTAAGCCTTTCAGGCTAAGCGGCTTGACGCCGGCCGAAGTAAGCCGAGCCGGAGAGAGCGCGGTCGAAGCCGGACCAGGCCTCGCCCGCGGGCAGCTCGCGCTCCAGCCGGTCGAAGCTGCCGAGCCGGCCGCCGAGGTTGTCGATCATGTGGACGAGCACCGCCTCGCGGGTGGCGGGCGCGACCGGCGAGCCGTGCTCGAGCGAGCCGTGGTGGCTGAGGATGATGTGGAGGACCGCCTGGGCGAGGGTCGGGTCGAGGCCGGGGATCTCCTCGATGCGGCGGCGCACGGTGTAGTAGCCGAGCGGGATCTCGCCCTGCAGCCGGCCGGCGTCGGTGAGGTCGATCGCCAGCGGGTCGTCGTTGTACGCCTCGGTCTTGCCGGTGTCGTGCAGCAGGGCGCCGGCGACGGCGACGTCGCGGTCGACCCCGGGGAAGAAGTTGGCGGCGGCGCTGACCGCCTGCGCGACGGAGACGGTGTGCTCGAGCAGGCCGTGGCGGTAGGCCTGGTGGTAGACCTTGGCGGCCGGCGCATCGCGGAAGCGCGCCCAGGCCTCGGAGTCCTCGCCGAAGAATAGGTCGAGCAGCCGTCGCAGCTGCCTGTCCTGGATCGTGTCGAGCAGCTGGCGCAGGTCGCGCTCCAGCCCCTCGGCGTCGACCGGGGACTCGGCGGTGAGGTCGTCCGGGTCGTAGGAGCCGGGGGCGGCCTCGCGCAGCTCGGTCAGCTTGATCTTCGGCCCCCAGCGCTCGCTCATTTCGAAGCCGCCGCGGAGCTGCACGGCGCTGCCGGGGGCTGCGAGCCTGTAGAGAGCCTCGGCGTCCTCCCAGGCGACCGCCTCGGCGGTTCCGCTGGAATCGCCGAGCACCAGCTTCAGCCAGGGCTCGCCGTTGCGCTTGCGGCGCAACTCGCGCTCCCGCACCGCGTAGACGCCGCTCACCCGCTGCCCGTCCTCGAGCTCGCGCAGGGCGATGCGGGCCTCGGGGGCGATGGCAGGGGCTTGCGGAGCCGGCTCCTCGACTGCCGGCGCCTGCGGCTCCGGCAGCAGCTCCTCGATCTCCGTCAGCGCCTGCTGAATCATCTCGCTGTCGGAAGGTAGAGGCGCCCGCGGACGCCCAGCACCCCGCCCGCGTAGATCGCCGCAGGTAATCATTGACATCTATCGATGAATAACGTTATCGTCCGCTGCCATGACGACCGCGGAGCTCCCGGTGATCTCGTGCTGCACCCCGCTCGCCGGGTCCTCGCTCTCCGAGGAGCGGGCGGCGGAGCTGGAGGGGGTGATCAAGGCGCTCGCCGACCGGCGCCGGCTGCGGATCGTCAATCTGCTGCTGCAAGCGGAGGGCCAGCCGGTCTGCGTATGCGAGGTGCAGCCGCTGCTGGGGCTCTCGCAGGGGACGGTCAGCCACCACCTGCGGCTGCTGGTCGAGGCCGGGATCGTGGTGCGCGAGACGCGCGGCACCTACAGCTACTACCGCCTCGTCCCGGGCGCCCTCGATGCCGTGCGCGAGGTGTTCTCGAGCGCGGCGAGCGTGGCGTGAGCCGCGTCCTCTTCGTCTGCCTGCACAACGCCGGGCGCTCGCAGATGAGCGAGGCTCTCTTCGAGCGCGCCGCCGCCGGGCGCCACGAGGCCCGCTCCGTCGGCACGACGCCGGCCGAGCGCGTCCACGCCGAGGTCGTCGCGGCGATGGCCGAGCTGGACGTCGACCTGAGCGACCGCGTCCCCCGCAAGCTCAGCCGCGAGGACGCCGAGTGGGCGGATGTCGTCGTGACGATGGGCTGCGGCGACGAGTGCCCCTACATACCCGACAAGCGCTACCTCGACTGGGACCTTCCCGATCCCAAGGGCCGCCCCCTGGAGGAGGTTCGCGCCACCCGCAAGGAGATCGCGCGGCGAGTCGAGGCGCTGCTCGCCGAGCTCGGCTGAGCCCAAACGGTTTCACCGCTCGCACTGGTTCTATTTCAATCAGAGTGGCTTTCTATTTAGAAATGTAATAGGTTTTCGCGACTACAGGGCGCGTCCAGTTCGATTACGCGCGCCTGCCATCAAGAGGAGGAGAAAGACACATGAGAGTGCTTCTCTCGAAGCTCACCTACGCGAACGTCGTCGCGACGATCGCACTTTTCCTGGCTCTCAGCGGTGGGGCAGTCATGGCCGCCGGGCAACTTGGGAAGAACGTGGTCAAGTCAGGGAACATCGCGCCCAAGGCGGTGAAGACGCAAGACCTCGCGCGGGGGGCGGTGAAGCCCGCGAAACTCGCGGCCAATGCAGTGAAGAACAAGAACCTGGCCAAAAACTCCGTCTCCGGCGCAAAGGTCAGGAAAGGAACGCTGACCCGGTCGAAACTCAAAGCTGGAACGCTTGCCGGGCTACAGGTCGCTGACGTACAGGCTCCCAGCGTGCCCGGCCTCAGCGACGATCCGCCCTCGACTGGCGAAGGCGTACCGATCCCTCTCGCCGGGACCGCGACCTTCACCCCCAAAGCTGGAAAGTCCTACATGCTGCTGGCCGAAATGAGGGGAACGCCGGTTGACAATGACGACGAAGAATTCTTCGGTTGCTTTGCCGGAGCGCGGATCTACGTCAATGGCTATCCGGTCGCCGGGGTCTTCATCAGTGCGTTCAAGGATGCGGAACCGCCTTCGCCCAAGGTGGAACCCGTCGGCAACACCAGTGTCGGTGTAGGCATGCTCGTACCAGGGCAGCCGCAGACGATTGCCGCCAACGCACTCGGCTCTGACGGATGCAGTTCCGCCACCACCGCAGTAATGCGAATAACGGTGGTCGAGCTCGGATAGACAGTCAGGCATGCCGGCGGTCGGCCCCAGTGGCGCCGCCGCCGGCATGTCCAGCGCTGGTTGCCGGCCGGTAGGGTTCGGCGGCGTGCGGGCCATGCGCAACATCGCCCTCGTCGAGGCGACCAGCTTTCTCGCCCTCCTGGTCGCCTCGGCGATCAAACGAAGCGGCAGCGGCGAGCTCGGCGTGGAGGTTCTCGGCCCTATCCACGGCGGCCTCTTCATCGCCTACGTGGTGATCGCGCTCGGCACCCGGGCGCAACTCGGCTGGTCGGGCAGGACGACCTTCTGGATCCTGGTCGGCGCCGTCGTCCCCTTCGGCGGCTACGCGGTCGACTGGTGGCTGCGGCGCGAGGAACAGCGCGCCGAGGAAGCCCCAGCCCGGTGAAGCCTGCCCTGGCCCGGGCCGGTAGCGTCGTGGCCGAGGTCCGCGTCGCCTCCCGCCTCGCCGCCGACCCGGCCGCGGTCTGGGAGCGGGTGACGACGCCGGAGGGGGTCAACGACGAGATGCGGCCCTACCTGCGGATGACGCTGCCCCGCGGCGTCGAGTCGCTGGACGTGGAAACGGTCGAGCTGGGCGAGCCGATCGGGCGCAGCTGGATCCTCCTCTTCGGCCTCGTCCCCTTCGACTACGACGACCTCTGCCTCGTCCGGCTCGATCCGGGGCGGGGCTTCCTGGAGCGCTCGACGATGCTCAGCCAGCGGCTCTGGGAACACGAGCGGATGCTGGAGCCCACCGACGAGGGCGGCTGCCTGATCGCCGACCGCGTCCGCTGGGAGCCGCGCCTCGGCCTCCCCGGGTCACCGCTTCGGCCCGTCATCGGCTGGTTCTTCCGCCACCGCCACAAGCGCCTCCGCCGTCGCTTCGGCGGCGTTCCGGCCTGACACGTCCCCGGAGCGTGGAAGGTCTAACGTTTTCTGTCGTGCCGAGTTGGGAGATTGACCGAGCAACATGAGCTTCGACGCCAAAGCCCTCGCCGACTCGGTCTCCCCCGCCGGTTACCGGCTGACGACGCTCGAGGCGACCTTCCCCCGCTTCGTCCTCGCCGAGTTCAACACCCACCGCGTCTTCTCCCGCAACTCGGCCAGCTCGCGGGCGATCCCGATCGCCAAGCAGCTGCGCCGCGTGCTCGAGGAGCCGTTCGTGCCGGTCGAGTTCGGCTCCAACCAGCCGGGGATGCAGGCCGGGCCGCCGCTGCAGGGCGCCAAGCGCGAGGCGGCGGAGCGGGAGTGGCTGCGCGGCCGCGACGACGCGGTGCGCCGGGTGCTGGGCCTGATCGCCGCGCCGGAGGCGGTCGGCGCGGAGGACGACCTCTCCGAGCGCCTCGCCGAGGTCGAGGAGGCGATCCGCAGCAAGGCCGCGCCCGCGGAGTGGCTAAACGTCCACAAGCAGGTCGCCAACCGGCTGCTCGAGCCGTTCATGTGGCACACGGTGATCGTCACCGCGACCGAGTGGGAGAACTTCTTCAACCTGCGCTGCCATGCCGACGCCCAGCCGGAGATCCGGCTGATCGCCGAACGGATGCGCGCCGCCCGCGCGGCCTCCGAGCCGCGGGAGGTCGGCTGGGACGGCTGGCACCTGCCGCTGATCCGGCCCGAGGACCGCGAGGAGGGGGCCTCGGTCGAGGACCTGGTCAAGGTCTCGGTCGGGCGCTGCGCCCGGGTCAGCTACCTCACCCACGACGGCCGGCGCGACCTCGGCGCCGACCTCGACCTCTACAACCGCCTGGTCGAGAGCGGCCACATGTCGCCGCTGGAGCACCCGGCGCAGCCGCTCGGCGAGGCGGAGCTGCGCGAGCGCGAGTGGAGCGGCAACTTCCGCGGCTGGCGCCCCTACCGCAAGCTGGTCCCGGGCGAGGCCAACCCGCTAGCCGCGCCCGTCTCCGCCCTCGCCTGAGTCCGGGGCCTCCAGCTCGCCGCCCGCCTTCTCGCCGGGCGTCGGCCAGGGCATCGCCTCACCCGTCTCCCAGGCGGGCGGCTGGCCGCCGGGGGCCCAGCCGAGCAGGAGCAGCCCGAGGTAGACGTACCAGAGCAGGGTGAACTGGAAGAAGAGGAAGGAGACGGCGGCCAGGGCCATCCCCAGCGAGCCCCAGAAGCGGGTGAGCAGGCCGGTGCGCATCGCGTGCAGGGCCGTGTAGAGCATGCCGACGATGAAGCCGAGCTGGCCGCCGAAGCCGAAGCCGGCCGCCAGCGGTCGCAGCGGCGCATCGGCGATCGCGTCGTTGGCGACCTCGTCGGCGCGGTCGCTGTCCAGCGCCACGCCGTTCTCCATCAGCCGCGGCACTTCGTCCGTGACGAAGTCCGAGGCGGCGCTGAGGGTCGAGATCCCGGTGAGGATCGCCAGCGCGCCGAGGAAGAGCGGCGCCGCGACGACGACTCCCCAGAGCTGCCCGCGCATCGTCTCGCTGCGCGCGTTCGCGGCCTGGAAGAGGAAATAGAGCGGCGCGGCGAGCAGGGACACGCCGACCGCCTGCAGGATGCTGCTGAGCAGCTGGGCGCCGCGGTGGGCGTCGACGTTGCGCAGCAGCTCCGCATCCCCGTCGCTGCTGCCCACGACCTGAGTGGCGACGACGATCGCCGCGATGAAGAAGGCGATCGCCGCGAGGCTGGCGATCCCGGCCGGTCGCGACCAGCGGGACTCCCAGGCGAGCGCGTCGGCGGGGTTGGAGGGCAAGGGCCCGCTAGCCCCGCTCGTGGAAGTAGAACTGGGGAAGGGCGCCCTCGATCACGTCGGCGGTCATCCGCTGGGCGACCTCGAGGTTGCCGGTCCGCACCGCGATGTCGTCGAGCGTCACGATGCCGGCGAGGCTATCGCCATCGACGACCGGCAGCCTGCGAACCCGGTGCTGGACCATCAGCGCCGCCGCCTCGTCGAGCCCCATCTCGGGCTCGCCGCAGACCAGCGGCCGCGAAGCGTGCTCGCCCACGGGCGCCTCGGGATCGACGCCATCGGCGAACACGCGGATCGCCAGGTCGCGGTCGGTGACCATCGCCACCGGGGCGCCGCCGGGGTCGACGATCACGACCGAGCCGACCCGCCTGTCGCGCATCTGGCGGGCGACCGAGACGGCGCTCGCGTCGGGCGTGGCGGTGACGACGCCGGTGGTCATGATCTCTTGGAGAACCACGCTGCGTACGCTACCGCCATGACGACGAGGCAAACCGGCAGGCGCACGCCGGTGGTGCCGTTGGAGGCGGGCGCCGGGCCCGACAACCCGCCCTGCCCCGCCTGCGGCGAGCCGCTGTTCGGCTGGATCGACGACCGGCACGGGCCGGCGGGCCCGGTTCGCCGCTGCGAGAGCTGCGGCCTCGGCGCCGTCGGCGAGGTTGGCGACGCCGCCGAGGCCATGCAGGAGCTCGACCGGCTCGGCGATGGCCGGAGCGTGGGGATCGCCAACCGGGGCAGCCTCTCCGCCTCGCTCGGCGGCGCCGGCTGGGCCGGCCTGGAGCGCGGCTCCCGCTATCTCTACACGCCCGAGGCGGTGCGCCGCCTCGTCGCCCGCCGCGACCAGGTCGTCAAGACCGCCCGCTGGTCGCCCGGGCGCAGCCTCGCGCTGATGTGGCAGACCCTGCTCAACAGCGCCACCTTCGGTCATGACCTCGTGCTGGGGACAGCCGCCAAGTCGGCAAGGACGTGGCAACGGCGGATCGACTGGCTGACGGTGGCGGTCCTGGCGGTCCCGGCACTTCTCCTCGCGATACTCCTTGAGTTGGCAGGAGCGATTTCTGGAAGAGGAAGCGTGTACTTCATAGAAGCTGAAGCGCTGTAGCGAAGAAGTCGTCTCAGGAGATCGGCGTGTGCGGCTGGCGAGCGCCGGACCAAGCGAGGCAAGGACGCAGGTTGGCCAGGTAGCAGCGCTACCTGGCCAACTGAGGACGCCGCATCGCGCCGGTCCGCCGCCGCCAGGCGTGCGCGACGAGATTCTGAGCCGACTTCTTCGCTACGAGAGGCCTTCTCTTGCCTCTCGCACGAGGGTGACCGCCTCGGGGAAGAGGACGCGGATCGCGTCGCGGGCCTGCATCGCCTGCTCGTCGCTGCTGCCGGTCAGCTCCATCCGGCCGATCGAGGCGACGGTCAGCTCGACCGCGAGGCGGATCGCGTTGTCTGCCCAGGCGACGCGCTGCGAGGACTGCATCTGCTCGCCGAGCTCTTCCATGCGGGCGCGGAACTCGTCCGGGTCGCCAAAGAGGTTGAAGCCCTCCACGGGGGACATGTAAGCAGACGCGCGGAAGCCGCTGCCCAAACGTTGCATTCTGCGCACCACGCGCGCGTCCGCGCCGCCTAGCTTCGCGGCATGCGAGGCGAGCGAGGCAGCGCCAGCGTCGAGGGGGCCGGTCTGACGGCGCTCGTCGCCCTGCTGCTGCTCACCGCGATCGCCGCCCTGGCGGCCGAAGGGGAGGTGGAGCCGGGGCGCGACCTCGGCCGGACGCTCGCCCGCCGCATCGCCTGCGCTCCGCGGCTCCCGGACGCCTGCCGCCGGCACCCGCTGGTCCCCGCCTACGGCTGGCCGCTCGCCCGCCTGGCGCGGGCGCTGGCGCCGCCGCCGCTCGCCCGCCACGCTCCCTCGGGCCTGCCGCTGGTCCCGGTCGACTTCCGCCGCTGCCGGCGCGAGAGCTGCGCCGTGCCGCTGCCGGGCCCCGCCGGCGCCCGCCTCACCGCCTCCAACCGCCGCACCACCGCCTTCGTCAGCGTCGATGACCGTCGCGGCTCGCTCGGCTGGGTCGAGCTGACCTACTGGCTCTACCGCCCGACCTTGGGCTGGGAGCGCGTCGTCCACCGCGCCGACCGCGCCGCGGTCGCGGCGGCGAGCCACGTCCGCGTCCTCAAGCAGGACTCCCCTGCCCTCGTCCCGCTGGAGACCTTGCCCGGCCGCGACCACTACGAGTTCCCATCCGGCGAGGAGCCGCCGTGGCGGTGGCGGGTCGGGTCCCGCTACCCCGGCTGGTCGAGTTGATCTCGGCGGTTGCAAGGAAGATAAAACTGCGGCGCCCCAACCGAAGAACCCGTGTCCTGACGCAAGCAGGTCCGGGGCCGACGGGCCGAAAACGGACGCATACTGACCGAATACGGCCCGTCGACGGGTGTCAGGCGCCCTCGAGGGCCTGGTCCTCTTCCGCCTGCCGGATCAACCCTCGCCAGTCCGTGGTGCGGAAGACGAGCAGAAGTGAGGCGAAGCCGAGCGCTACCGACCAGGCCGCCATCGCGATCTGCGTGCCGACCGAGTAGGAGAGGACGGCGGTGCGCGAGGGACCGGTGAGGGTGGCGACGAGCAGGGCCTGCTGGGCGCCGGCGCCGCCCGGCGTGAGCGGGATGACGTTGGCGATCGCCTGCACGCTCATCACCAGCAGCACGTTGCCCACCGTGCCGCCGATGCCGAAGGCCTCGAGGAAGAGCCAGAAGGCGGCGAAGCGGAGGAGCCAGCCGACCCCCTGCCAGGCGGCGACCTCGCGCAGGTAGCGGCGCGGCGTGCGCAGGATCGCGACCCCCTGCTCGACCCGCAGCCAGAAGGCCCGCACCCGGTGCGCCAGCAGGTAGAGCGCGATCCCCGCCGCCAGCAGCAGCGCCCCGGTGACGATCAGGAAGGTGCGTGGGTGTTCGGCCCAGAAGGAGAGCTCGAATGCGGGCAAGTTGGGGAGTCGGGGTGGCTCGGGCAGCAGGCCCTGGGTGACGGCGTAGGCCAGCACCAGCAGCCCGACGGTCGTGTCGAAGATCGTCTGCACGAGGAAGGACGAGGTCACCGCCGGGTAGGAGGAGTGGGGGATCTGGCGCTTGACCAGGAAGACCTTGGTCACGTCGCCGGCCCGCGCCGGCAGGATCGCGTTGATCCCGGCGCCGATCAGGTAGGCGGCGCCGAGGCGCAGGAAGGGGATGCGGACGCCGGGATAGGCGGCGCGGAGGACGTTGCGCCAGGCCCAGGCGCGCGCCAGCTGCATCGCCGCCAGGCAGCAGAGCGCCAGGCCTAAGGGCCCCCACTCGATCGCCGATAGGTTGCCGAAGAACTCGACCGTGGCGTCGGCAAAGGACTCGGCGCTCGATGCGAGGTCGGCGAAGGGCATCGCAGCTACACTAGCCCGCTCGTGTCGGAGCCCCAGAGCACCCAGACCGTGGTCGCCGCCCCCCACGATCCCGCCGACGAGGCGATGTGCTCGCGCGCCCGCGAGCGCTTCGCCGGCGACCGCGGCAGCCGCCTGCGGCGGCGCCGCAGGCGCCACGCCGAGCTGCCCAACCTGATCATCGTCGGCGGCCTCAAGTGCGGCACGACGAGCATCCACCACTACCTCGGCCTGCACCCCGAGATCCACATGTCGAAGCCGAAGGAGCTCAACTTCTTCGTCGAGGAGCTCAACTGGGACCTCGGCCTCGACTGGTACGCGAGCCGCTTCGACGGTCGCTGCCCGGTGCGCGGCGAGTCCTCCCCGCACTACACCAACCTGCCTCGCTTCGACGGCGTCGCGGAGCGGATCGAGCGGCACTGCCCCGACGCCCGCCTTATCTACATGGTGCGCGACCCGATCAAGCGCATCCTCTCCCACTGGGTGCACGCGACCGGCGCCGGCTACGAGACCCGCGAGCTGGTCCCCACCCTGTCGCAGCCCGACTCCTCATATATCCACCGCTCGCTGTACTGGATGCAGCTACAGCCCTACCTGGAGCTGTTCGAGCGCGAGCGGATCGCGGTGATCTCCCAGGAGGAGCTGCAGCGCGAGCGCGAGGCGACGATGCGCAAGGCCTTCCGCTTCGCCGGCGTCGACGAGGGCTTCACCTCGGAGCAGTTCGACCGCGAGTGGGAGAAGTCGAGCGCCAAGCAGGGCGACAAATACCAGCTCATGGAGAAGGCGGTCAAGCTGCCGGGCCTGCGCTCCTTCGACCGCAACTTCGACCGCCTGCCCGAGTCGCTGCGCTGGCTGGTGGAGAAGGTCGTGCACGACCCGGAGAAGCCGCCGGCGCCGAAGCCGGAGCTCCCCGACGACCTGTTCGAGACGCTGCGCGGCCGCTTCGGCGCCGACGTCGCCGCGCTGCAGGAGTTCGCCGGGCGCGAGTTCGCGGGCTGGCACGACTACTCCTGAGTAGGCTCCCGCGGGTGCGGCGCCTATTGCCCGACCCGGGCCCGACCACGGTCGAGGAGCAGCTCGAGTCCTACCGACCCGGCGAGGAGGCGCCCGAGGAGCGGCCCTTCGTCGCGATGAACTTCGCCGTCACGGTCGACGGCCGGGCGGCGATCGGCGGCCATTCGGGGCCGATCGGCTCGGAGACAGACACCGCGGTGCTGGCCGGGCTGCGCAAGCGCTTCGACGCGGTGATGATCGGCGCCGGGACGAAGCGGGCCGAGGGCTACGAGCGGATCGGCAAGCCGCTGATCGTGGTCAGGAGCGGCCCCGACGGCCCGGCCGACCTCGTCGCCCTGTTGCGCGAGCAGCGCGACCAGGGCGTCCGCGCCCTGCTCTGCGAGGGCGGCCCGACCCTGCACGCCTCACTACAGGCGCTCGGCCTGGTCGACGAGCTCTTCGTCACGATCGCGCCGAAGCTGGCCGGCGAGGGCGCCCCCGGGCTGCTGGACGGGGAGCTGCCCGGAGTCGCCGAGCTGGAGCTGGCCTGGCTGCTGGAGGAGGACGGCGAGCTCTTCGCCCGCTACCGGCGCCGCCGCGGTTAGGGCGAAACGTCTAGCGTTCCGCGGCGATGGACTTCAAGCCCAGCCCCCAGGTCGAGGCGCTGCGCGAGCGCATCCTCGACTTCATGGACGAGCACCTCTTCCCGCAGGAGCGCGAGATCATGGAAGCGCTCGACGCGGAGGTCGCGCCCGGCGTCCCCTATCCGCGGATCCTGGTCGAGGTGCGCGAGCGGGCCAAGGCGGAGGGGCTGTGGAACCTCTTCATGCCCGACGAGCGCTACGGCCCCGGCCTCACCAACTGGGAGTACGGGCTGCTCTGCGAGGAGATGGGCCGCAGCCCGGCGGCGGCGCCGATGGCCTTCAACTGCGCCGCGCCCGACACCGGCAACATGGAGATCCTCGCCGAGCACGGCTCGAATCAGCAAAAGGGGGAGTGGCTGGAGCCGCTGCTGGAGGGACGCATCCGCTCCTGCTTCTCGATGACCGAGCCCGACGTCTCCGGCTCGGACCCGACCCTGCTGCAGGCGCGCGCGGTGCGCGACGGCGAGGAGTGGGTGATCGACGGCCACAAGTGGTTCACCTCGGGCGCGGTCGGCGCCGAGCTGGCGATCGCGATGGTCGTCACCGACCCCGAGGCGCCCCCCTACAACCGCGCCTCGATGATCTGCGTGCCGACCGACAACCCCGGCTTCAACCTGGTGCGGCCGATCCCGGTGATGGGCCATGCCGCCGGCCCGGGCCACTGCGAGATCCGCTACGAAGGATGCCGCGTGCCGGCCGCCAACCTGCTCGGCGAGGAGGGCAAGGGGTTCGCGATCGCCCAGGACCGGCTCGGGCCGGGGCGCATCCACCACTGCATGCGGGCGATCGGCACCGCCGAGCGGGCGCACGAGATGATGTGCCGGCGCGCCAACGAGCGCCAGGCCTTCGGCGGCCCGCTGGGCGACAAGCAGTTCGTGCAGGAGGCGATCGCCAGCTCGCGGATGGAGATCGACCAGGCGCGGCTGCTGACCATGTACGCGGCCTGGAAGATGGACACCGAGGGCAAGCGCGCCGCCCGCCAGTCGATCTCGGCGATCAAGATCGTCGCCGCCAACATGGTGATGGACGTGCTCGACCGGGCGATCCAGGTCCACGGCTCGCTCGGCATGACCGACGACACCCCGCTCGCCGCGCTCTGGCGCTTCTCCCGCATGCTGCGCCTCGCAGACGGCCCCGACGAGGTCCACAAGATGGTCCTCGCCCGCCGCGAGCTGAACCGCTGGTCGAAGCGCGCCGAGGCCGAGGCGGAGGGCTCGCTGGAGCCCAAGCACGCCCCCCGCCCGATCTGAAATCCCAATCTGCAGGGGTCTCGATCCCAATTCGTCAGAGTCTGCACAGGTATGTGTATATGACCTGCTAAGGTATGCCCATGCTGAACCGTCGCCTCCAAGTCTTGGTCGACGACGAGCGCTACGAACGGCTGGCACGGGAATCCGAGCGGATCGGGGCGCCTGTCGGCGAGCTCGTCCGCCGGGCGATCGACCACGAGTTCCCCCAGGCCGGCCGTCAGACCGAGCGCGAACAGGCCGGCCATGAGTTGCTGACGATGCCTCCCCCGCCCGGGGGGGAGCCCGATTGGGAGGAGCAGAAGCGGGAAATGCTGGACGCCCCCATGCACAAGTGGCCGGGCGCTTGAGACGCTTCCTCTACGACACCTCGATCTTCATCTATGCCCTCGGTGGCGAGCATCCCTATCGGGAGCCCTGCCGCTCGATCGTGGAGCGAGCGACGGCGGGAGAGCTCCAGGGCGAGGCCAGCGCCGACCTCCTCCAAGAGGTCATGCACCAGAGGCTTCGCCGCACGGGTGACCGTGCGATCGCGGCAAGATCTGCCCGCAACGTGATCAAGCTCGTCTGGCTGCACCCACTGGAGCCCGACGACGTGCAGCGTGGAATCGACCTCTTCGAGGCCTATCCCGACCTCGACGCTCGCGACGCGGTCTTCGCCGCTCTCGCGATCAACCGAGGAATCGACGCGATCCTCGCTACCGATCGCGCCTTCGATGGGATCGACGGGATCGAGCGGATCGACCCGGCCGACGAGCGGGCCGTGGACACGCTCGCCGGCTGAGCCCATGACGACGCTCACCTTCCGCAATGTCGACATCTCCCCCGAGGAACCGGTCTCGGACTGGCCGCTGGAGGCAATCCAGACGGCGCTGGAACGCGGCAGCCTTTCCCACTGGCGCCGGCTGGCCGAGGAGATCCGGGCACAGCCGTGGGGACGGGTCGCGCGCAGCGTCGAGGAGGTGCTGACCTACAGCAGGCCCTACGGCGTGGCAGAGGCGATGGAGCGCGTCATCGCACGGGCCCGCCATGACGCCGAGCAGGCCGAGCGCCGGGCCGTCGCCGAGGAAGTCGACGCCCTTGTGCGGGCCTCGGGAGTGTCGCGGGCGGAGTTCGCCTCGATGATCGGCACCTCCGCCTCGCGACTCTCCACCTACGCCACCGGCAAGGTCACCCCCTCGGCGGCTTTGCTGGTCAGGATGCGCACGGTCAGTCGTCGAGGCAGATGACCCGGGCGATCAGGTCCTCGGCTGCACCCGATCCGTTGTAGCCGCGCACGCGCCAGGTGTCGTCACCGACGTTCATCGACGAGTTCAGGTGGAGATCCGCTTGGGCGGGATCGACGTCGAAGCCACCGCCGCCGCTGAGCAGGCGCTCGTCGTCGTCGCACGAGACCTCGACCTCACCGGGTTTTTCGGCGGCGACCTCCTCGGTCTCGGTGCGGATCATGATCGGCCCGAGCTTCTCCGCCCGCACTGAGGCGTCGCCGAGCTTCGGGTTGGTCACAGCGCCATCGGCGAGCTTGCCGGTGTCGATCACACCGGGGGCGATCTTCTCGCCGGTCACCGCGATGCCCCGGATCTTCTCGGTGGTCACGTTGCCGTTGCGCAGCTTGGCGGCGACGATCGAGCCGTTGAAGATCTTCGGCGCGGTCACCGCGTTGTTGCGCAGCCGGTCGGTCGGCACGGCGTTCTTCGCCAGTTTGCCCGCCTTGACTGCTTCGAGGGCGATTTTCCCGGTCCGCACGGCGTTGCGGTCGATGTAGCCGGTCTTCACCGCGCGGGGCTGCAACTGCCGCGGGCCGACGCTGCCCGCCGGGAGGCTGCTCCTGGCGGCGACGGCAGCGCCGCCGCCGAGCACGAGGAAGACGGCAAGGGACGACATCACGTTTGCGTAGGTGAGCCGCTTGCGAATCTGCTTCACGGTAGCTCTCCTTCGGTTGCTTTGAGGCCGGTTGGCCTCCTTTGCTCTCTGTTCTCCAACAGAGGACTTCCCGCCGCCTACCGGTCCTCCTCCCACAAGAAAGGGCCGGGCTTTCGCCCGGCCCTCAATCGCATCAGCGACCTGTGCTCAGTTGAATACGCAGATCGCGACTGCTCGGAACGTCTCGCTGCCGTCGTCCGAGATCCCCCGTGCGGTCACTTCGTTGGTTCCGAAATTAGGAATGATCTCCTGAATGGCGATCTCGTCCCCCGCAGACGTCCACTCGGCGTAATAGCCGACCATCTGCTCACCGGCGGTGCAGGACGCCGTCGCGGTGCCCGCGAGCCAGTCGCCGTCCAGCGCCGTGATGTCGTTGATCGTCACGGTCGACCCGATATGAATGTGGAAATTCTCCAGCTCGTCGCCCCCGACGGCGCTGGACGAGATGTGGGTGCCGCCAACAGCGTTGGGTGCGATCTCGGAGCCGCCGACAGAGTTCGGTCCAAGGTCGCTGGCGGAAAGGCTGTCGTCGCTCACTTTGCTGCCGTCCACTGAGTCGTCGGCCAGCTTGTCGTTGTCGATCGCCTCATCGTCAACGGTTTTGGCGTTGTTGGCCGTGGTCGCGACGTTCGCTGCGTTCGCGACGTTGGCGATGTTCGCCGCGGCCACCGAGAGCCCGGGCGCGCGCTGGGTTATCTGCCGGTTGGAGACTTTTCCGGAGATTTTGCGGATCTGTTTCTTCTCGCCTTTGTTGAGGCTGATTTCGGCGATCGGGCCAGCGACGGCGGTGCCGCCGACCGAGACGACGAGCGCCGCGATGGCGACGATCATCGCCGGGGATGGCTTGCGCCATTTAGGTAGGTGCTTCAAGGTTCTCTCCTTCGAGTAGCGGTAGGGGAGGGACATCGACGAGCCTCCCGGCCCAATTGCTGGATGCCGGCACAATCACACTTCGGCCCCCGAGAGTCAAGAGCTCTGTACCGGTCGCTTGCCCATTGCGGAGCGCCTCAGGTGCCGCGCTCCGCCTGCTCCGCCGCCTCGGCGAGGCGCTCGACGAGGCGGGCGAAGTGCTCTATGCCGGGGTCGACCTTGCCGTACTGGCCGGCCGTGTAGCGGGCGTAGACGCCCTCGAGGATGATCGCCAGCTTCCAGTAGCCGAGGGCGACGAAGAAGTCGAGCTGGGAGAGGTCGCGGCCGGAGCGCTCGGCGTAGCGCTGGCGCAGCTCGGCGCGGCTGGGGAAGCCCGGCGCCAGGTTGGCGGGCTGGCCGAGGGCGACCGGCTCCTCGCCCAGCTCGGGCCAGTAGACCATCAAGAGGCCGACGTCGGCGAGCGGGTCGCCGAGCGTGCAGAGCTCCCAGTCGACCACGGCGGCGACCTCGCCCCGCGGGGTGAGGATCATGTTGTCGAGCCGGTAGTCGCCGTGCACGATCGTCGCCGGCCCCTGCGCGGGGATGCGCGCCGCGAGCCGCTCGTGCACGGCGTCGATCGCCGCCAGCTCGCGCGTCTTCGACTTCTCCCACTGGCCCTGCCAGCGGTGCAGCTGGCGGGCGACGTAGTCCTCCTTGCGGCCGAGGTCGCCGAGGCCGACCGCGTCGGGGTCGACCGCGTGGATCGCGACCAGCGTGTCGGCGACCCGCTCGCCGATCGCCCGCCGCTCGGCCTCCTCGGGAAACGCTTCCGCCTCCGTCAGGCCGCGCAGCACCGGGCCGGGGACGAACTCCATCACGTAGAAGGGAGCGCCGTTGACGCTCTCGTCCTCGCAGAGGCCGACGACCGGCGCGACCGGCACCGCGGTCGGTCCGAGCGCCGCGACGACCTTGTGCTCGCGCGCCATGTCGTGCGCCGAGCCGAGCCGCTTGCCGAGCGGCGGCCGACGCAGCGCCCAGCGACGCCCGGCCGAGTCGGCGACGCCGTAGGTCAGGTTCGAGTGCCCGCCGGCGATCCGCTCGAAGGCGAGCGGCAGCTCTACTCCCTCGACGTGCTCGCCAAACCAGGACTCAACGCCTGTCCGGTCGATTCCCTCAGGCACGCCTGTGCCGTCGCCGCTGCCTGTAGCCTCGGCCATCGTGGCGCAAGCATATTCTCGGAGGCGCTTCCGTCTGAGCCCGTCGCTAGCCAACCGGCTGACGATCGGCTTCGCCATAGCTTTCGCCCTGCTGACCGGCATGGCCGTGATCGGCGTCGCCCGCTTCCTCGACCAGCGGCAGGAGTTCGAGGACGCGACGGCGCGCTCCTACCAGCTCGAGATCGAGGCGCGCACCCGGCTCGCCGAAGGCCGCCGGCCGGAGGCGGCGCGGGCCGAGGTCCTCGCCCAGCAACGGCGACGCCGGACGCTGCGCGACGAGATCGCCGGCGACACCCGCGACACGGCGCTGCTGGTCGGCGCCGGGCTGATCGCCGGCCTGACCGGTGCGGCGCTGCTCTTCAGCGGCCTGATCGCCTCGATGCGCCGTCCGCTCGAGGACCTGGTCGAAGCCTCCGGCCGGCTGGCGGAAGGCGATCTCGAGACCCGGGTCAAGGTCGGCGGCCTCTCCGAGACCGCCGCGCTGGGCGCCGCCTTCAACGAGATGGCCGCCGAGCTGCAGCGGCGCGCCGGCGAACGCGACCAGCTCGACCGCATGCGCGACGAGTTCGTCCTTACCGCCTCGCACGAGCTGCGCAGCCCGCTCACCTCGGTGCAGGGCTTCGCCGAGCTGCTGATGCTGGAGCGGGAGATGCTGACGACCAAGCAGCGCGAGACGGTCGAGGTGATCCTCGACAACACCCGCCACCTGGTGCGCCTGATCGACGATCTGCTCGACCTCGCCCGCAGCGACGCCGGCCGGCTGGCGATCGAGCCGCAGCCGACCGAGGTGGAGAGCCTGATCGAGGACGCGACGCGTACGATGCGAGCCCAGTTCGAAGCCCGCGGACAGCGGCTGCACGAGGAGATCGAGCCGGGCCTGCCTCAGATCGAGGCCGACGGCGACAGGATCCGCCAGGTGCTGGTCAACCTCCTCACCAACGCCAACGAGTACTGCCAGGAAGAAGCGGAGACCGAGGTCAAGGCACGTCGAATGGGAGGCGAGGTGGAGATAGCGGTGAGCGACAACGGGCCGGGCATCCCCGCGCAGCAGCTGGAGCACATCTTCGAGCGCTTCACCCGCGGCGACGCGGGCGAGACGCAGCGGGTCGCGGGCACCGGCCTCGGCCTGGCGATCTCCAAATCGCTGGTCGAGCTGCACGGCGGCGCGATCGAGGCCGAGTCGACCGTGGGCGCCGGCTCGACCTTCCGCTTCCGCCTGCCGGCGGCCGCGTCGCGCGAGCGGGCGGAGGTCGTCTAGTGGCGCGCATCCTGGTCGGCGACGACTCGGAGACGATCCTGCTGCTGCTCCGCACCCGCCTGGAGATGGAGGGGCACGAAGTCGAGACCGCCGCCGACGGCCAGGAGATCGTCGACGCCGTGCACCGCGCCGTCGCGCCGCCCGACCTGCTGCTGCTCGACGCGATGATGCCGCGCAAGTCCGGGATCGAAGCGCTGCGCGAGCTGCGCGCGGCGGGCATCGAGACCCCGGTCCTGATCGTCAGCGCCCACACCGTCGCCGGCGACGACAGCGCCGACCGGGCCGACCTGGAGATCGCCGGCTACGTCAACAAGCCGATCGACTTCGACCAGCTCTTTCGCAAAATCAAAGAGCTCACCAGCTAAGCGGTCGGGACCGCCTACGTCTTGGCGATCTCGAGCCGGATCTCCTTGCCCTTCAGCTTCGTCCCGTCGAGGAACTCGACCGTGCGGTCGGCCTGCTCGGGGTCTACCTCGACGAAGGAGAAGCGGTGCAGGACGCGCACGTCGTGGATCGCCTCCTCGGCGAGCACGGCGCCCTCGCGCAGCGCCCAGCGCAGGTCCTCCTCGCTGATGCCGCTGCGCTCGCCGCGGTTGACGAAGAGCTTCACCGTCTCGGCGCCGTTGCCGCTCGCCTCGGCGGGCTCGGGCCGGCGCTCGGCGCGCTCGCGGCGGCGCGGTCGGGGGGCGTGTTCCATCCGCTCCTCGGGGCTCTCCCACTCGCCGATCGAGGTCTTCACGTCGCGCTCGATGCGACCGATCTCGTCGCGCTGGGCCGGCGTCACCAGGGTGATCGCGCGGCCCGTGCGGCCGACCCGGCCGGTGCGGCCGATGCGGTGCACGTAGACCTCTGAGGAGGCGGGCACGTCGTAGTTGATCACGTGGGTGACGTGCTCGATGTCGAGCCCGCGGGCGGCGATGTCGGTGGCGACCAGCAGCCGCACCCGGTGGTCCTTGAAGGCGATCATCACCCCGTCGCGGGCGCCCTGGCTCATGTCGCCGTGCAGCGCCTTCACGTCGAGCCCTTTGTCCTTGAGCGTCTTCTCCAGCCGCGAGGCGCCGATTTTGGTGCGGCAGAAGATGATCGCCTGCTCGGGTTCCTCCGTCTTCAGCAGCTCGACCAGCCGCGGCGCCTTCTCCTTCGCCGGCACCTCGACGAAGGCCTGGGCGATCGCGTCGACGGTCAGCTTCTTCGGCGTGATTTTGATCGTCGTCGGCTCGTACATGTAGCTCTCGGCCAGTCGTTTGACCGGCGGCGGCATCGTCGCCGAGAAGAGCGCCGTCTGGCGGCCGCTCGGGCACATCCGCAGGATCTTCTCGACGTCCTCGATGAAGCCCAGGTCGAGCATCTCGTCGGCCTCGTCGAGGACCACGTAGCGGGCCGCGGTGAGGACCAGCGAGCGGCGCGACATCAGGTCCATCATGCGGCCGACCGTGGCGACGACGACCTGGGCGCCGGCGCGCAGCTGCGACTGCTGGGACTTGATCGGGGCGCCGCCGAAGACGGCGACGATCTCGACGTCGAGGTGCTCGGCGTAGGCGCGCAGCGCCTGGGTCACCTGGATGCAGAGCTCACGGGTCGGGGTGAGGACGAACGCCTGCACCTCGTCGTCGCCCGGGTCGAGGTACTGGAGCATCGGCAGGCCGAAGGCGGCCGTCTTGCCGGTCCCGGTCTGCGCCTGGCCGATCACGTCGTGGCCGGCGAGCAGCTCGGGGATCGCCTTCTCCTGGATCGGGGTCGGCTCCTGGTAGCCGAGCTCGTCGATCGCCTGCTGGATCTCCGGGGCGAGGCCCAGGTCCTTGAATGTGGTCACTTGCTCGGGTCCAGCAATAGCTTGCCGGTGGTGCGGCGGGCGATCAGGTCCTCGTGCGCCCGCGCCGCCTCGCTCAGCGGGTAGACGTCGCCGACCTGCACCTCGAGCTCGCCCGCGGCGGCGGCCTGCAGCAGCTCGCCGATCATCGGCGCGACCAGCTCGCGCCGCATCAAGAGGTGGATGAGCCAGAAGCCGATCACCGCCTTGGAGCCGCGCAGCAGGGCCGCGGTGGAGACGTCGCGCTGCTCGCGCGAGGCGATGCCGAAGACGACCATGCGGCCGAGCGGCGCCAGCGCTCCCAGCTCGGCGTCGAAGGCCTCGCCGCCGCTCATGTGGAGGACGGCGTCGACCCGCTCGCCGCCGTTCGCCTCGCGGATCGCCGCCTTCAGGTCGTCGGCGCGCGAGTCGACGGTGGCGTCGGCGCCCAGCCGCTCGACCAGCGCCCGCTTCTCCTCGCTCGAGGCGAGCCCGATCACCCTGGCGCCGGCCTGCTTGGCCAGCTGCACGGCGAGCGTGCCGGTGCCGCCGGCGGCGGCCTCGACGACGATCGACTCCCCGGGCTCGATCCGGGCGCAGCGGCGAACCAGCGCCATCGCGGTGAGGCCCTGCAGGAGCAGCGCCGCAGCGCGGTCGTCGTCGAGCTCGTCGGGGACGGGGATCAGCATCGCCTCCTGCACCGCGACCTTCTCCGCGTAGCCGCCGGTCGGCAGCAGCGCCGCGACCCGCCGCCCGTCGGGCGTGCGGCCGCTGATCTCACCGCCGGGCACGAGCGGCAGCTGCTGCTCGGCCAGGTAGTCGTTGCGGGTGGCGTGGGTATCGGCGAAGTTGACGCCGCTGCGCGCCACCTCGACCACGACCTCGCCCTCCCCCGGCACCGGGTCGTCCACCTCGACGTGCCGCAGCACCTCCGGTCCCCCGAACTCCTCTATCTGCACAGCGCGCATCGCCCCGCACCCTACTGACCCACCGCCGGCCGGACTCAGCGAGGGGTCAGCGGGACCCCGTTGGGTCGATCAGCCACCTCCTGTCGTCTTTCCCGCCGCAGACGCTCACATGTTTACGATCCCCGGGACCCCGATCCTCAAACCCCCGAACCAAAAGGAGACCCGTGTCCCTGACCGTAGTCGGATCGATCGCCTTCGACTCCGTCAAGACCCCGTTCGGTGAGCGCGACCGCATGCTGGGCGGCACCGCCGTCCACTTCTCGCTCGCCGCCAGCTTCTTCACCGACGTGCGCCCGGTGGGCCCGGTCGGCGAGGACTTCGGCCCGGCCGAGCTCGCCGTGCTGGAGAACCGCGGCGTGCACACCGGCGACATCGAGCAGGTCGCGGGGGGGCGGTCGTTCTTCTGGCGGGGGCGTTACGAGTACGACCTCAACATCGCCCACACCGAGGACACCCAGCTCGGCGTCTTCGGCGAGTTCGAGCCGAAGCTCTCGCCCGAGTCACAGGACGCCGAGGTCGTCTTCCTCGCCAACATCCAGCCCGACCTGCAGCGCCGGGTGCGCGCCCAGTGCGGCGCCGCCCGCTTCTGCGCGCTGGACTCGATGAACCTCTGGATCGAGACCGCCAGGGACTCGCTCCTGGCGGCGATCGCCGAGGTCGACTGCGTGATCGTCAACGACGCCGAGATCCGCCAGCTGACCGGCGAGTCGAACCTCGCCCGGGCCGCCCGCGCCGTGATGGAGCGCGGCCCGCGCGCCGTCGTCGCCAAGCAGGGCGAGTACGGGGCGGCGCTCTTCACCGAGCAGAGCTTCTTCGCCCTGCCCGGCTTCCCGCTGGAGGACGTGCGCGACCCGACCGGGGCGGGCGACAGCTTCGCCGGCGGCTTCCTCGGCTACCTCGACAGCCACGACGGCGACCTCGACGAGCCCGTCCTGCGGCGGGCGATGGGCTACGGCACCGTGCTTGCCTCCTTCAACGTCGAGGACTTCGGCACCGAGCGCGTCGCCAGGCTGAGCCGCGAGGAGATCGACGAGCGCTTCGAGGCGCTGCACGCGATGACCCAGTTCGAGCCGTTGCCGGTCCGTTAACGAGCCGCAGCGCGCGAACTGCGAAAATGCCGTCCTCGATGGGCGCCGACTCTCTGACCGTCACCGACAACCGCACCGGGCGGAGCTACGAGCTGCCGATCTCCGAGGGCACGGTGCAGGCGATGGACCTGCGCCAGATCAAAGTCGACGAGGGCGAATTCGGCCTGATGGCCTACGACCCGGCCTTCACCAACACGGCCGCCTGCCGCTCGGCGGTCACCTTCATCGACGGCGAGGCCGGGGTGCTCGAACACCGCGGCTACTCGATCGAGCAGCTCTGCGAGCGCTCCAGCTTCCTCGAGGTCGCCTACCTGTTGATCTTCGGCGAGCTGCCAACCGGGCCGCAGCTCGACCGCTGGGTCTTCGACATCACCCACCACACCTTCGTCCACGAGGACCTGAAGGAATTCTTCAATGGCTTCCGCTACGACGCCCACCCGATGGGGATGCTGCTGGCCGGCGTCGGCGCGCTCTCCACCTTCTATCCGGACGCGAAGAAGATCGACGACCACGAGGAGCGCTACATGGCGGCGGTGCGGCTGATCGCCAAGATGCCGACCCTGGCTGCCTTCTCCTACCGCCACAACCGCGGCCTGCCCTACGTATACGCCGACAACGACCTCAACTTCGCCGAGAACTTCCTCTCAATGATGTTCAAGAAGACCGAGGTCAAGTACGACCCGGACCCGCGCCTGGCGCGGGCGCTCGACGTGCTCTTCATCCTCCACGCCGACCACGAACAGAACTGCTCGACCAGCGCCGTGCGCGGCGTCGGCTCCTCCGGCGTCGACCCCTACTCCGCCGTCGCCGCCGGGGTGGCGGCGCTCTACGGCCCGCTGCACGGCGGCGCCAACGAGGCGGTGCTGCGGATGCTGCGGCGGATCGAGTCGGTCGACAACATCCCCGACTTCCTCGAGCGGGTGAAGAACCGCGAAGAGAAACTGATGGGCTTCGGCCACCGCGTCTACAAGAACTACGACCCGCGGGCGCGGATCATCCAGCAGCACATGGAGGAGGTCTTCGAAGCGACCGAGTACAACCCGCTGGTCGAGATCGCGCGCGAGCTGGAGAAGCGGGCGCTGGACGACGAGTACTTCACCTCGCGCAAGCTCTACCCCAACGTCGACTACTACTCGGGCATCATCTACGAGGCGCTGGAGATCCCGACCGACATGTTCACGGTGATCTTCGCCATCCCCCGCACCGCCGGCTGGGTCGCGCAGTGGATGGAGATGATGGACGACCCCGAGCAGAAGATCGCCCGGCCGCGCCAGGTCTACACCGGCGAGCGCGAGCGGCGCTACGTGCCGGTTGCCGAGCGCGAAGGGCCGGAGAAAATCGTCGGGCCGCCCGCGAAACGGCCGAAACGCCCGCGCCGCGGTGCCTAGCTGGAAGCTGACGGTGCGGCACGGGTCGGACGTGTCGCACCAGAGCTTTGAGGAGCTGGGTGAGGCGGTGGCGGCTATGCGGGAGCGGGCGTTGGGGATCCGGGCCGAGGGGCCGGCGGAGGCGGTGGCGGCGCTGCGGGAGTTCGGGCCGGGGGATCAGGTGCGGGCGCGGCTGGAGCTGGCGGGCGGGGGCAGGTTGCGCAAGCAGGCTGCCGGGGTCGACGTGCGTGGGGATGGGACGTTCATGCCGTTTCGGGGGCGGGTGCGGCGGGTGGAGCTGGACCCGACCGAATATGACACGCCGTTCGACGTGGTGCGCGAGACTCTCGGTGGATGAGTGAGTCGGAGGCCGAGATCCCCAAGGGCAGCTACGCGGCGGGGCGGCGGTTGAAGCTGCCGCCGGGGGCCGAAGCGCCCTACACGGTCTTCGTCAACGGGGTCGAGCAGCGGGAGGGGGTCGACTACAACCTGCGGGCCGGCGAGATCGTCTTCAGCCGCGAGATCGTCAAGGAGAAGGTCGGCGCCGGCCGCTGGCTGGCGATGTACCTCGGCCTCTTCGGCACCTACCGCAAGAACGAGACGGTCGACCTGCAGTTCCGCCGCGACGGCAAGACCGAGCTGCTCTCCGACTTGCCGGTCGAGAGCTGAAGGTCAGTTGAACACGTAGAGCAGCAGGAAGGCGATCGCGGCGAAGGAGGCGACGCCGGCGATCAGCGGCTTGTCTTCGGCGACGATCGCCGCGGTGGAGCGGTCGTCGGCGCGGTCGTAGATCAGGTAGAGGTAGCGGAAGATGCCGTAGACGACCGAGGGGATCGTCCACATCATCTCGTTGCCGATCAGCGGCGAGTCGACGGCGTAGATCGAGTAGCTGATCACCGTGCCGGTGGTGACCAGGGCGACCATCTGGTCGAGGAAGGGCAGCGAGTAGTGCTCGAGCACCGGGCGGCTGCTGGCGCCTTCGTGGAGCTCGGAGACCGCCTCCTGGCGGCGCTTGGTGACGCCGAGGAAGAGGGCGACCATGCCGGTGCAGAGCAGCAGCCATTCGGAGGCGTGGGCGTCGACCGCGCTGGCGCCGGCGGCGACGCGGAGGATGAAGAGGCCGGCGAGGACCATCACGTCGACGATCACGATTTGCTTGAGGCCGAGGCTGTAGGCCATCTGGGCGACGCCGTAGCCGACCACCATCAGGCCGACCTCCCAGTTGACCGTGGCGAAGGCCAGCCCGATCGCGCCCGCCGCCAGCAGCGGCGCGATCGTCATCGCCGCCCGCTCGGAGAGCTCGCCGGCGGCCAGGGGCCGGAAGCGCTTCTTCGGGTGCCTACGATCGAGCTCGACGTCGATCAGGTCGTTGAGGTAGTAGCCGGCGCTGGAGATGCCGCAGAAGGCGATGAAGGCGAGCGTCGCCTCGAGTACCGCGCCGCCGTCGTTGAACTTGCCCGAGAAGAGCAGCCCGGCGAAGACGAAGAGGTTCTTGATCCACTCCTGCGGCCGCCCCGTCTTGATCGCCGCCCGCAGCGGCGAGCGCCGCGGCACCACCGGCTCGTCCGCGCCGGGTTGGGGGATGGTCGGCTGCTCTGAGGTGATCGTGTCCATCTGAAGCAGTCGCGGCAGGGTAGCGCTGCGGGAGGTCAGCCCTCGGAGGTGTCGTCGTCAGCTTGGGCTGCTTCCAGCGCTTCGAGGTCATCCCGGTCACGGGGCCGCTCGCTCGCTCGCTTCATCTCGAGCAGATGTTCGAGAGAGCAAACGCGCACGCGCAGGCCGTTGATCTCCACATCGGTCGCCTCAGCGTCCAGAATCGCGAACGACGGGATCTGGGGCATTCCCTGAAGGACGTCGATCGGTCCCAATTCGGTAGCCACCAGCGTCCGATCGCCCGTTCTGAGGAAGATCGAGATGGCGTCAGCAGTCAGGAGCCCATCCTCCACCTCGACCTTGCCGTCCAACTCGCGCAGCAGGGCGGCAAGTTTTTCAAGGTTCTCCGCGGCAGGGTCTGGGACCACATCCAGGTCTTTGGTTCCTCGCACGTACCCCCATGCACCTACCGCTAAGCCGCCGATGAGCACATAGCGAACGTCTGCCTCGACCAGCCGCTCGAGCAGCGCGTTCAGTCGGAGGGGTGTGTCGTTCAAGCCTTCCGCGCGCTTCCTGCAAAGGTGGAAAAGAACTCGCTCAGAGCGATTGCTTCGGCCAGATTGACTGAGAGCGGCCGGCGACCGTCTTCCCGCAGGCGCCTCCTCCGGACCTCCTCGTTTACCTTCCAGGGGTCTGATTTTGGCTGCCGGCCGGCGGATTTCATCGACATCAGGGTAGCTCGTCAAAGTCAGAGCGTGCCTGACCGAGCAGGTCGATGGACGCAGGGAGGCTGGTGAGGGGAGCGCACAGTTAGTGCGTGACCCGAGCCAGCCGACTGAGGACGCTGAGATGCGATGCGTCAGGCGCGCTCTGGGTCGATCAGGACGCCTGGGTTGAGGATGGAGGCCGGGTCGAGCTCGGCCTTGGCGGCGCGCAGGGCGGCTGCGAAGGGGTCGGGGCGCTGGCGGTCGTACCAGGGGCGGTGGTCGCGGCCGACCGCGTGGTGGTGGGTGATCGTGCCGCCGTTCTCGATCACTGCCTCCGAGGCGGCGGCCTTGATCTCGTCCCACTGCTCGACCTCGCCGCCGCGCACGGCGGGCGCCATCACGGTGAAGTAGGGCGCCGGCCCGTCCGGGTAGACGTGGGTGAAGCGGCAGGTGACGCGAGGGGCGCCCGGTCCCTCCTTCGGCGCGTCGCAGACCTCGGCGACCTTTGCTCGCGCCGCCTCCGTCGCCGCCGCGTGGAGCTCCTCGAAGCGGTCCCAGGTGATCGCCGTCTCGAAGGTCTCCGAGAGGACGCCGCAGGCGACGAACGTGTCGCGCAGGTAGGGCGCGAAGAGAAACGCCGAGCGCCAGGTATCAACCGCCGGCTGCTCTGCTCCCGCGGCCGCCGGAGGAGTCAGAGATGGACCGGCGACGCCTCCATGCCCGCGGGCGATCTCCAGGGCGAGGTCCATCGAGGCGTCGACCGGGTGGTGGGCGGACTCGAAGCCGAGCACCAGCAGCGCCTTCTCGCCCGTGCCGGCGCCGGTGGTCCCGGCCTCCAGCGCGTCGAGCAGGCGGCAGTTGGACGGGTAGAGGCCCGACTGGGAGATCTCGCGCACCGCCCGCGCCGCGGCGAAGAAGTCGTCGAACTCGACCCCGCACGAGGACTTGAACTCGGGCCGCGGCCGTACCCGCACCCAGGCGTCGGCGATCACGCCGAGGACGCCCTCCGAGCCGATCAGCGCCCGGTCGGGCGAGGGACCGGAGCCGGAGCCGGGCAGCCGCCGGCTCTGCCAAATGCCGCGCGGCGTGATCGCCCGCACCGACTCGACCAGGTCGTCGATGTGGGTGTAGAGGGTGGCGAAGTGGCCGCCGGCCCGGGTCGCGATCCAGCCGCCCAGGGTCGAGAACTCGAACGACTGGGGGAAGTGGCGCAGGGTGAGCCCGTGCTCGCGCAGCTGCTCCTCCAGGCGCGGGCCCGTCGCCCCGGCCTGTATGCGCGCCGCCGGCGACTCGGCATCGACCTCGAGCACCCGGTCGAGCCGCCGCAGGTCGAGCGAGACGAAGGGCCGTTCGCCCAGCCGCCCCTCGATCCCGCCGACCACGCTGGTGCCGCCACCGAAGGGGATGACCGCAGCCCCCTCCGCCTCGCACCAGGAGAGCACCGCCTCGATCTCCGACTCGTCGCGCGGCCGCGCCACCAGATCGGGTGGGTTCGGGAACTCGCCCCGGAACCCCCGCACCACGTCCCGGTAGGCCTTGCCCAACCCCCGCGACACCCGCTCGTACTTCTCGCCCGTAAACAGGTCCCCCATCCCCGCCGGCGCCTTCAACCGCGGCTCCCGCACCTCCACCTCGTCGAGCGGAACCGCCTCCTCGACCTCCCCGCCGAACCCCAACCGCTCCCGAATCCCCTTCGCCGCCTGCGTCAGCTCCTCCCGCGAAGGCGCCTGGTCCTCGTACCCCCACCCCCAGTGCTTCAGCCGCCGCTCGCTCATACAGCACCGACCCTAAGGGAGCGCACCGGGAGGGGCGACGGCCGTCCCCGCCTCGGCCGCCGCCCCTCCCCACCCGCCGTCCGCAGACGTGCCGGTGAGCTCTACCGAAGCGTCGCGAGCTGCTCGCTGACGCGGTCGACCCGTTTGCGCGCCTCCCGCTCCACTTTGTCGCGCGTCTTGCGCGCTTCGGTCGCCGCCTTGCGACGCGCGCCGGCGCCGCGGCGCTCGGTTCGCTTGGCGCTGCGGCGCAGCTGGGTGCCGTAGGACTTGAGCTGCTTCTGCGCGCTGCTGCGGCCGGTGAACGGCTCGACCAGCTCGACCACGCGGTCGCCGAGCTCGAGCGCGGCGCCGACCGGGAAGTCGACCGCGGTCTCGACCGCGGAGCGGGTCTGCTCGGAGCGGCGGGGCGGCCGGCGCCTCGCCTGCGATTTCGGTTTGGCGCTGCTTGACTTACTGGCGGTTTTGGTTGCCAATGAAGATCATCCCTTCTTCTCAGTGGTTTGGGCCAGTGTAGCGAACATACGTTCTCGCGAACACCCGTTCTAACCCACGCGGCGGAGCCGGTTACCGCAGCGCTACCCGAAGCAGCTCCAACCCCTGCTCACCGGCCGCAGCGACGACCGAGTAGCGGACGTCGAGGCCGAGCCCTGCCTCGGCCGGCTCCAATCCGCCGAACGCGATCTCCCCGCCCGCCTCGCGGGCAATCAGCTGGGCGGCGGCGATGTCGACCGAGCGGCAGGGGCGCAGCCCGGCCATCCCGTCGAGCCGGCCGGCGGCGACGTAGGAGACGGTGATCGCGATCGAGCCGATCACCCGCAGGCGGTAGACGCGGCCGGCGAGCGCCGCGAGCGCCGGCAGCGCCCGCTCGGGCTCGGCCGCCTCGATCCCCAGCAGCTCCAGCTTCTCGCCGCCGTCCGCGGCGACCCGGATCTGCTCCCCGCCCAGCGTCGCACCCCCGCCGCGACGCGCCGCGAACTCCTCGCCGGCACCGAAGTCGTAGACGTAGCCGAACTCGACATCGGCCATCGACGCGCCGGAGGCGACGGCGAGGCTGAGGCTGTGCGAGGGCAGCGTGCGGCGCGCGTTGAGCGAGCCGTCGATCGGGTCGATCACGACCCGCGCCGGCCCGCCGCCGCCGAGCTCGACCTCGCCGCGCTCCTCGGAGACGGCGGTGAAGGAAGCGCCTTGCTCGGCCAGCCGCTCGAGCTCGGCGAAGACGACGTCCTCGCAGCGGCGGTCGATCGCCAGGGTGCGGTCGCCGCCCTCGCCGACGCCCTCGTAGAGGGTGCGCGCCTCGCTGCCTGGCGTCGCTTCGAAGAGCAGCTGCTGCGCGGCGACGACGCGGCGGCAGATCCCCAGCCAGTCTGCGGAAAGAACGTCCACCGAGGGGATCCTATGGAGGCGGCGCGCTCGGTAGCGTAGGACCATGCTCGCCCTCGCCGACGCCCAGGAGCGCGCGATTCGCCACGGAGCCGGGCCGCTGCTTCTGGTCGGCGAGGCCGGGACCGGCAAGACCGAGGTGCTCGCCCGGCGGCTCGCCCAGCTCGCCGCGTCCGGGACCGAGCCCGGCAAGGTGCTGGTCCTCGCCGCCAACCGGGCCGGCGCCCGCCGCCTGCGCGAGCGCGCCGAGGCGCTGCTCGACCCGCCCTACGAGGAGCTCTGGATCGGCACTTGGGAGGAGCACTGCGAGCCACTGCTGCGCGAGCACGCCGCGGCGGCCGGGCTCGACCCGTTCTTCGACGTGCTCGGCCCGGCGGAGCGGCTGGCGATCCTGCTCGACCGGATCGACGAGCTGCCGCTGCGCAACCGCGAGATCCGCGGCAACCCGGCCGGCCTGCTCGCCCACCTGCTCGCCCAGATCGATGCCACCAAGGCCGGCTCGAACCGACCCGACGCGGAGCTGGCCGAGCTGATCGCCGCCCACGACCGCATCCTCGCCGCCTGCGGCAGCCTCGACCGCGGCGACGTCTACCTCGCCCTGAACCGGCTCCTCGACGAGCACCCCGACGTCCGCCACAACCTGGCCACCCGCTTCGCCTACGTGATGGTCGACGAGCTCGAGGACACCACCCCAGCCCAACGAGCGATCCTCAGCTCCCTGGCCGAGGAGAACCCAAACCACCTCTACGCACTGGAGAACGCGGCTCCAAGCTCCTCTCCCGCGGGTGGCGGGGTGGGGGTGTCCGGCGCGGCGCGGCGTCCTCTTTCTCGCCCCACCGACTCAGCGAGTGCCGCAGGCGCATCTGGCGAGAAACCCAGCGCCGGGCCGGACACCCCCACCCCGACAGGACCCGCGGGCCAGGAAGCATGGTCCCTCTCCGTCCACGCCGACGACATCGAGATCGTCGAGCTCACCCACCAGCACCGCGACCCGACGCTCCGCTTCTGGCGCTGCGCCGGCGAGCGCGCCCAGGCCCAGGCGGTCGCCCGCGAGGCCGAGCACCTGATCGCCAACGGCACCGCCCCGGAAGCGATCTGCGTCCTCGTCGACGACCCGGCGCGCGGCGGCCCGGTGGCGGCGGCGATGGAGGAGCGCGGCATCCCCTTCCACCTCTCCGGCCCCGCCGCCCTCTTCCAGCGGCCGGAGGTGCGCGACGCGATCGCCTGGCTGCGGGTGCTCGCCGACCCCGAGGACTCCGCCGCGGCGGCGCGGGCGCTGACCCGGCCGCCGGTCGAGCTGCGCTCGGCCGACCTGGCGCGGCTTTCGACGATCGCCCGCCGCCGCAAGCTCGACCTCGTCTCCGCCGCCGAGGCGGCGCTGGAGAGCCCGCAGATCCCGCCGGAGGCACGGGAGCGGATCCAGTCCTTCCTGAAGCTCTACAACACCGCCTCGGCGGTCCTCGAGGAGCGCCGCGCCGACGTCTTCGTCCGCCGCCTGATCGAGGCGGTCGGCCTGCGCCGCCAGCGCCTCTTCGCCGCCCAGCCGGAGGTCGCCGAGCGGCTGCTCGGCCTCTCCCGCCTGGCCGAGCTGGCCGCCGCCTGGGCGCGACGCGAGCCGAACGGGTCGACCCGCGACTTCGTCCGCCACCTGAGCGCCGTCGCCGACACCGGGGTCGAGCCGACCGGCGTCGCCGAGCCGCCGGCGCGGGGCGCCGTCCAGGGCCACAGCCGCGCGGCGGTCAAGGGGATGGAGTTCGAGCACGTCTTCCTGCTCGGGCTGGAGCGGGGCGAGGGCGCCGAGCGGATCGGGCGGCCGGCACGGCGCGGCCTCGTGCTCGCCCGGGTCGAGCGCGGCGACGGCGGCGAGCAAGCGCCCCCCGAGCACTACGCCGCGGCCCGCGCGGCGGCCGGGGCCGAGGAGGAGTCGCACGCCGAGGAGCTCTTCGGGCCGGCCGAGGGCCTGCACGCGACCTACCGCATGCTGCGCGAGCAGGTGCTGGAGGCGTCGTGGAAGGCCGGCCGCGAGCTCTCCGAGCCGCGGCTCGACACGGCGATCGACGTCAACCGGGCGATCGCCCGCTACCTGGAGCTGCTCAAGCTGGCGGCGCTGGCGCAGCGGCCGGGCGACGAGGCGACCGCGGAGGCGGTCGAGGCGGTCAACGGCCTGCTGCGCCAGGTCGCCACGCCCGAGCAGCAGGCCGAGCTCGATGCCTCGGCGCTCGACTCCTACCTGCTCGGCTCCGAGGACGAGCGCGAGCGCCGCCGCAGGCTGATCGCCGCCGGCCAGGAGCCCTCGCTGGAGGCCTTCCTGCCGCGCCGCGGCGACGGCGCCCTCAGCCTCTCGGCCTCCGACCTCGACCTCTACCTGACCTGCCCGCTGAAGTACAAGTTCGGCCGCGTCTTCGGCATCCCGCAGGAGCCGACGATCAACCAGCGCTTCGGCATCCTCATCCACAACGTCCTCGAGCGCTTCCACAGGGAGGGCGAGGACCAGGCGGGCGAGGAGGGCCTGGAGCGGCTGATGGACCTCTTCGAGGCCGGCTGGCGCCGCACCGGCTTCGGCCGCAGCGACGACGAGCTGCAGTTCCGCGACCGGGCGCGCGAGGCGATGCGGCTCTACTGGGAGCGCGAGAGCGAGTCCGAAGGCGAGCCGGTCTGGCTGGAGCGCAAGTTCGACATCCGCGTCGGCGAGCACCACGTGCGCGGCCGCGTCGATCGGGTCGACCGCCTGCCCGACGGCAGCCACGAGCTGATCGACTACAAGACCGGCGAGCGCAAGAGCGAGGCCGAGCTGGAGAGCGACCTGCAGCTCGCCCTCTACCGCCTCGCCGCCCGCCGGGCCTGGCAGGTCGAGGCCGCCGCCGGCAGCTACTACTACGTGCTCGACGCCGACAAGGTCGCCGCCCCGGTCCGCCCCGACGACACCGAGCGGGTCGAGCGCACCGTCCTCCAGGTAGGCGAGGGCATCCTCGGCCAGGACTTCGAGCCCCGCCCCTCGGCCAAGGTCTGCAGCTGGTGCGACTACCGCCTCATCTGCCCCGCGGCGGAGAGCTAGTCAAACCAGGAGCTGAGGGCGCGAAAACCAAGCAGGTCGGTGCCCGCAGGGAGCCCGAATAGCAGCGCTATTTGGGCGACTGAGGGTGCCGAGATGCGCCGGTTTGCAGCGTCCTCAGTCCTGGTTTCGGCGCTGCTGTAGGAACTGCTGGAACTCGCGGGCGATCGTGTCGGCGGAGGGGAGGTCGCCGCCGTCCTCGCCGAGCTGCTCGACCTGCTCGGCCTCGATCCGCTCGACCAGCTCGGCGATCTCGGGGTTGGCGGCGACGGCGCGGCCGATCTGCTCTTCGAAGTTGGTGGCCTCCTCCTCCAGCTCGGTCGCGTCGACGGCGATCCCGGTCAGGCCCTCGAGGCGGCGCAGCAGGGCCAGCGCCGCCTTCGGGTTGGGCACGGCGGCGACGTAGTGGGGCACCGCCGCCCAGAGCGAGGCCGAGGTCATCCCCAGCTGGCGGCAGCAGTCGTGGACGACGCCGACGATCCCGGTCGGCCCCTCGTAGTTGGAGCGCTGCAGCTCCAGCTCCTCGACCAGCTGCGCGTCGGAGGCGAGTCCGGTGATCGGCACCGGCAGGGTGTGGGAGACCTCGGCGACGAGCGCCCCCATGGTGATCACCATCTCGGCGCCGAGCGCGTCGGCGGCGGTCGCGATCGTCTCCGAGAAGGTGCGCCAGCGCAGGTTGGGCTCGGTGCCGTCGAGCAGGACGAGGTCGCGCTCGGCGCCGGGAACGCGCACGGCGACCAGGTCGTTGCGCGGCCACTCGATCTCGCGCGTCTGGCCCTCGCTGAGGACGATCGTCGGCCGCGTCGCCTGGAAATCGAAGTAGTCCTCGGGATCGAGCTCGGCGATCGGCTCGGCGTCGAAGGCATCGGCGACGGCGCCGAGCGCCGTCGAGGCGGCCCCGGCGGCGTCGTTCCAGCCGCGAAAGGCGCAGACGAGGACCGGCGCGCGCAGCTGCGGGACCTCGCCGTGCCAGGTCAGTGACTCCACTCCTTGAGCGTAGAGGATGCGGGGCGGCTCGCCCGCCGCTAGGACTGCGGCGCCAGGGCTTTCCTGACCAAGCTGTAGGCGGCGAAGAGGACAAGGGCGGCGAAGGCCAGCTCCAGCGCCCGCTGCGGGACCTCGTTGGCGACGATGACGCCGGCGATGACGCCGAGCGGCGAGAGGACGCCGATCACGACGGCGTCGCGCAGGTTGAGGTTTCCGTAGCCGCTCTGGCGGGCGGCGCCGACCAGGGCGACGATGACGATCATCAGCAGCGAGGTCGACTCCGCCTCGACCTGGGTGAGGCCGATGAAGATGGTCAGCGCCGGGACGAAGAGCACCCCGCCGCCGACCCCGACCAGGCCGCCGGCGAGGCCGCCCGCAGCGGCGAGCAGGGCGGCCAGCAGCTCATCCATTGCGCGCCCTTCTCATGGGACGATCAGCTCGATCGCGACGGCGACGAGCAGCGCCGCGAAGAGCAGCGAGACGGCGCGCTGCGGGATGCGCTGCTGGATCGCGGTGCCGGCGACGATCCCGGCGATCGCCGGGATCGAGAGCAGCAGGCCGGTGCCGACATGGACGTTGCCGTAGATGCCGCCCTGGGCGAGCGCCCCGAGCAGCCCGATCAGGACGATCGCGGCGAGGCTGGTCCCGGTCGCCAGCCGCTCGCCGTAAGCGAGCCAGAAGATCAGCAGCGGCACGATCACCGTCCCCCCGCCGACCCCGAAGAGGCCGCTGAAGACGCCGGCCAGGCTGCCGATCGCCGCCAGCTTCAGGATGCGGTCGCGGTCGTCGACGGCCTCCTCGGCGCTCATGGCCGCGATACTAAGCGCCGTGCCTCCCGAATCCAGCAGAGGGGAGCGCGCGGCCGGGGTACTGGGGCCGCTGGCGCGGCTGAAAGAGAGCCCTGAGCGCGCGGCCATCCTCACCGACGTCGACGGGACGCTGGCGCCGATCGTCGCGCGGCCCGAGCAGGCGGCCGTGCCGGCTCGCGCCGGCGAGCTGCTGGCCGAGCTGAGCGAGCGCTACGGGCTGGTCGGCTGCGTCTCAGGACGGCAGGCGCTCGAGGCGCGGCGCCTGGTCGGGGTCGAGGGCATCGCCTACGCCGGCAACCACGGGCTTGAGCTGCTGCTGCCGGGCGACGACGCGCCGCGGCCCGACCCGGCGATCGAGGGCCGCGAGCGCGACGCCGCGGACTTCCTCGCCGGCGTCGAGCGCGCGCGGCTGGACAGCGCGGGGCTGCGGGTCGAGGACAAGGGGCCGATCCAGGCGCTGCACTGGCGCGGCGCCGACGACGAGCGGGCGGCCGAGGCACGGGCGCACGAGCTCGCCGCCGCGGCCGGTCGCGCCGGGCTGGAGCTGCGCTGGGGGCGCAAGGTGCTGGAGCTGCGCCCGGCCGGCGGGGGCGGCAAGGACGCCGCGGTGGCGGCGCTGCTCGCCGCCGACGGCGTCACCGCGGCTGCCTACGCAGGCGACGACCGCACCGACCTCGACGCCTTCCGCCGCCTGCGCGAGCTCTGCGAGGAGGGGGAGCTGGAGGCTGCCGTCTGCGTCGGCGTGGTCTCGGCCGAGGGGCCCGGCGAGATCGGCGAGGAGGCCGACATGACGGTCGACGGGCCGGAGGGCTGGCTGGCCCTGCTCGAGGCGCTAGAGGCCTGATGTGGGTTAGGCCCGGTAGAACCCCACCGTGCCCTACACCGACCTGCTGCGCATCACCGTCTTCCTCACCGGCGCCGAGGCGACCGCGCTGGGGGCGATCGCGGCGATCGCCGCCGGCCGCGAGAGCGACCTCACCGCAGCCTACGTCGCCGCCGCCTGGTGGTTGGCGGCGCTCGCCATCGGCCTCTGGCTGGGGCGCCCCGAGCACGCCGCCGACGGCGTCCGCGACGCGCTGGCCCGCGCCCGCACCGCCCGCTCGCTCCCCGCCGACGCGCCGGCCCGGATCGCCGTCCGCCGCCTCTGGCCGATCGGCCTCACCGCGCTGCTCGCCGGCGGCCTCGGGATCGTCTTCCCCGGCGTCGCGGTGATCGGCGCCGGCTACGCCCTGCTCGTCGCGCTGACGATGCGCACCCGCGAGGCCGCGGTGCTCGGCATCGAGCAGCGCGACGGCGTCAAGTTCTACGTCGTCCCCAACTCCGCCCTGCGCCCGATCCAGCTCGTCCGCACCCCCGGATTGCGCAGCGACCGCCTCAGCCGCCCAGCAGCTTCTTGAACTCGCCCCAGGGCTTCGTGTTGGCGACGTCGGCAGCGGTCAGCCAGGCGCGGCGGGCGGTGGCGACCGAGTAGGCGATGTTGCCGAGCGTGTCGACCCCGTGGGCGTCGGTGTTGAGGACGATCGTCGCGCCCGCCTCGCGGGCGAGGCGGGCGTGCTGCTCGGAGAGGTCGCGGCGGTTGGGGTTGCCGTTGATCTCCAGCATCGTGCCCGTGCGCGCCGCCGCCTCGGCCACCGCCTCGACGTCGATGCCGTAGGGCTCGCGACGGCCGATCAGGCGGCCGGTGAGGTGACCGATGCAGTCGACCAGCGGGTTCTCGATCGCCGCCAGGACACGCTCGGTCATCGCCTCTTCGGAGATCGAGAAAGAGGTGTGGACGCTGGCGAGGACCCAGTCGAGCGCCGCGACCAGGTCGTCGGGGTAGTCGAGCGAGCCGTCGAGGCCGATGTTGACCTCCGAGCCGGCCAGCAGGCGGAAACCGCGCTTGCCCCGGTTCCACTCCGCCACCTCCTCGATCCGCTGCCAGAGGCGCTCGGCGGTGACGTGGTCGCCGAAGCCGTGGCTGGCCGAGTGGTCGGTCAGCGCCAGGTAGGCGTAGCCGCGCTCCCGCGCCGCCGCCGCCATCTCCTCCAGCGTGTTGCGGCCGTCGCTGAGGGTCGTGTGCGAGTGCAGGTCGCCGCGGATGTCCTCGACCGTGACCAGCTCCGGCAGGGCCCCCTCCCGCGCCGCCTTCAGCTCGCCCCGCCCCTCGCGCAGCTCGGGCTCGATGTAGGCGTAGCCGAGCCGCTCGTAGACCTCGACCTCCTCGGCGCAGAGGGTCGTCTCGCCGCTCTCGGCGTCGACGATGCCGTGCTCGGAGACCGATAGGCCCCGCGCCACGGCCGCTTCGCGCAGCTGCACGTTATGCGCCGCCGAGCCGGTGAAGTGCTGCAGCAGGTTGCCGAACGCCTCCGGGGCGACGATCCGCAGGTCGACCGAGATGCCGTTGTGGGTCTGCGCCCGCAGACCGTTCGGGCCCGGCGTTCCGGCCGCGGCGATCAGCGCGTGGCCGGCCAGGTGCTCGGCCAGCGCCGCCGGCTGCTCGGCGGTGGCGATCAGGTCGATGTCCTTGCAGGTCTCCGCCCAGCGCCGCACCGAGCCCGCCACCTCGACCCGCCAGGCCGCCGGGTGGGCGCGCAGCGCCTCCGCCAGCTCCTCGGCGATCGGCCGCACCGCGGAGAGCAGCAGCCGGCCCGGGCCCTCGCCCGGCTCGCCGAGCCGCTCGAGCGTCGCGAGGACGTTCTCCTCCGCCTTCGGCCCGAGCCCCTTCAGGTCGCGGATCCGTTCGCCCTCGGCGGCTGCCTTGAGGTCCTCCATCGAGGCGACGCCGAGCTCGTCGTAGAGGCGGCGAGCGGTCTTCGCCCCCAGCCCCGGCACCCGCGTCACCTCGATCAGGGTCGGCGGAAACTTCGCCTTCAGCTTCGCCGCCGCCGGGATCTCGCCGCTCTCGATCAGCGCGTCGATCTTCTCCGCCAGGGTCTTGCCGACCCCCGGGACCTCGGTGGCACGGCCGGCCGCCGCCAGCTCGGCGACCGATACCGGACTTTCGCGGATCGACTTGGCGGCGGCCGAGTAGGCGAGCACCCGGTATTTGACCGCGCCGTCGAGCTCGTAGAGGATCCCCAGCTCTTCCAGGGCGGCGGCAATCTCGGCGTTGGTCACGTCCGGCAAGATTCCATATCGTCGAGCTTGCGTTGACCCGCCATATACGCGGGTAGACGCAAACTCGTGAAAGCTCATCTGCGGAGCATCGCTATACTTTCTGAAGTATTGAGCTCTGAACCTCGACCACCGGGAGACCGATACCAGTGACCGGCAAGCTCACCGACGTGACCGACGCCACCTTCAAGTCCGACGTGCTGGAGGCCGACGGGCCCGTCCTCGTCGACTTCTGGGCCCCCTGGTGCGGCCCCTGCCGCGTCGTCCATCCGGTGCTCGAGGAGATCGACGCGGAGCGCGACGAGCTGAAGATCGTCAGCCTCAACGTCGACGAGAACCAGCAGACCGCCGCCCAGTACGAAGTGCTCTCGATTCCCACCCTGCTGCTCTTCAAGGACGGGGCGATCGCCAAGAAAGTCGTCGGGGCGATGCCGAAGCGACGGCTCGAGGCAGAGCTCGAGCCGGCCCTCGCCTAGGCAGGGCCGGTCGGCGCGATGCCCTTCGTCCACGTCCACTGGTTCGAGGGACGCAGCGACGAGCAGAAGGCGGAGATCGCCAAGCGGATCGAAGCCGCCTTGGTCGAGGTCGCCGACGCCAAGCCGGAGCACTGCTGGGTGAAGTTCTCGGACTCGAAGCAGACCGACTTCATCATCGGCGAGCCCGGCAACCCGAGCGAATAGCTTACGTCGCTCGCCCAACCGGTCAGCGTGTCGCTTGCCGACGCAGGGTGTGCTGCTTTCACGCGAAAGCGGAAGCGCGCGCACTGCCAGGCGGGGTCGCGGCATCGCGAATCCGTCCGCACCGCGCGCGACGATAAGGGGTCCGAGATGACGCCCGAGAACGGCAATGACGAGCGCCGGCTGTCGAGCTTGGCGGACAGGAACATATTCAGGCTGGAGGACGTAATGGCAGTGCAGACGGTGCAGGACGCGTTCAAGGAGTTCGAGAAGCAGTCGGTGCGGGTTCCCGCGTGGCAGAACGACCGCGCGAAGGAGGTGCACCCGGAGATTCGTGCTGCGGTTGAGGCCGACCTGGGGGACCTGTTCATCCGCGCCTACCTGGCGGGCTCGTACGCCCGGCGGGTGCAGACCGCGCCGAAGCTGAAGGACATCGACATCATCGTCGTGATGGCCGACCCCGACGGGGTGTTCGCCGCCTCGGCCGACGCGGCGCTGGAGCGGCTGCGGAAGGCCGCGAAGGACTGCGACCTCGTCGACGGCACCCGGAAGGGTATCCGCGCGGTGAAGCTGGACATCGACGGCGAGGAGTTCACGGTCGACCTGGTCGGGGCGCTCAACGACGTGTTCGGCGAGGTGAAGCTCGCGCGGCGCCTTCCGGAAGAGAACCTCGACGACTGGACCTCGGCCCGGCCGAAGGCGCAGCTGGACGCGGCGAGCAAGAAGAACAGCGACACGAACGGCATCTACGTGCCGGCGGTGCGCATCGTGAAGTACTGGAACCAGTACGCCGGCGTGGGCGGGAAGAACGTCGTGCCCTCCTACCTTGCGGAGTCCATCCTCTACCACGCGATTCCGGGCGAGGCCGACTACGCCGACGTGGTGCTCGCCTTCTTCAGGGACGCGAAGACCCATCTCAGCATCAGCGGCCCGACGGTCACGTGCCCGGGCGACTCAACGAACTACGTCGACGAGCGGCTCGACGAGAAGCGGCGCGAGGAGGCCCTCAAGAAGGTCGAGAGGGCCCTGGGCCACGCGGAGGACGCCGTCGCGGAGTCCGACCCCGGGAAGGCGATGGACCTGTGGGTGAAGGTGTTCGGGCCCGCCTTCCCGGCCCCGACCGGCGACACCTCGTCCCTCGCGACCGCGCTCACGTCGGGCAGCGCCGTCGCGAAGGGCACCGGCATCAGCACGTCCTCGGATGGCGGTCGTCAGGTCATCCCGACGCGGCCGTACCGCGCGCAGTAGGGGGCGCGCACCCGTGGTTTCCTGGTGGTGCGGCCGGTTTGACCTGCTTCACCGCTTGGAGTACCCGAGCACGCATATCGACGACAGCATCATCCGATTGCCGCGGCAGACGCTTCGCCGCCACCCCGACCTGCGTCGCTTCTGGCAGACGCTCGGGGTGCCACCGCTGCACCTCCTGGCGTACCAAGCCCGCGCGGACGGCCCGTACGGCACGGTGCGTCTCGCAGCGCTGTTCCCGGGCTCGCCGTTCGAGGGGGGTCGACCCGAAGGTCTTCGCGCTCGACGGTGACCGGCGGTCACTGCACCGCAACCCGCCGTGGGACGACGACGTTGCGGGCGTGAGCGCGGAGCTGTGTCTCTACTTCTCGCGGGACCCGGACGAGCGCCGGTGGACCGCCGAGTACGGGCTGGTCGAGCTGTTCGATATCGCGCGGCGGCATCTCGCGTGCGAGCACGTATGGCGCGAGACCGACACGTGGCCGACGGAGGACGCGCCGCACGGGACCGCCGCGAGGCCGGTGCGGCGGCGGCCGGAGCTCAAGGTCGCGCCGCTGCGGGAGCCAGTCGCCGTGGAGCAGGGATAGCGATGCCCTACCAACCGTTTCTCAGCCACAAGCGCGAGGAGGCTGGCGACCTCGCGGGGTTCCGCGACGAGCTCTGCCTGCGTGGCGCCGGCGGCTGGCAGGACCAGCACGAGCTTCGCGTCGGACAGCGGTGGCAGGCAGCTTTCAAGCGCGCTATCGGCACGGAGACGGGTGGATTCATCTGGTACGGGACCCGCGCGACCTTCGAGTCATGGACCATCCGGCGAATCGAGCTTCCCGCTGCGCTGCGCCGGCGGCGTCGCGTGGGCGATGCGTACCCCGTCGTCCCGCTATTCGTCGACGTCTCGCCGGGTCAGGATGAGGCGGCCATCAAGAAGGCGTTCGGAAGGCGGCGGGGAGGCCAGCTGCTCGAACTGAACGGGGTGGTACGGGAGGCCGACGAAAACCTCGCCGACTTCCACAAGCGCGCCGCGCGCGCATACGTGCGCGACCTCGTTCGGGGGCACGAGGGCCCGGTGCTGCGCGTCGCGGTCACGGGCAACCGCGAGCCCGCCGGAGAGCAGGACCTCTCCCTCGACTGGCGTCGCCTCCTCGACGCGGAGGGCCGTGTCGTCGACAGCACGGTCATCCCCACCCTGGTCGAGACGGTCGCCGACATCCGCGACGCCGCACACAGCATGAGCGGCCTGCCGCATTTCGTCGTCGAGCCGTACGTGCGACTCCCACTCGCCGCGCTCATCGGCTGGGAGTGGAACCGCGTCCGGCCCGTGAGGCTCGATGTGGTCCAGCCGTCGGCGCGCGGCCCTCTCCTCGTCACCCACGACGTACCGTGCGCCGACATCGCCGCGGAGCCTGTACGCGCTGCGATGGGCGGCGCTGGGCCTGCAGTGCTCGCGGTGTCCATCGGCAAAGACCTAGGCGACTCCGTACAGCGCTACGCGGAGGCGCAGGATGCGTGCGAGGCGGTGCATCTGCACGTGCCGACCGACGGGCGCCAGGACCGCGCGCTCGCTGCTGAGGACATCGCCGGCCTCGCCGAGTGGACGGTGAGCGAACTCGCCCGGCTCAACGCGACCGGCGTCGAGAAACATCTCCTGCTGCTCGGTCCAGGCAGCCTCGCCGTGCGTATCGGTGCGGCCGCGAACGGGACTGGCAAGACCTTCGTTCCGTTCTGGGACGGGGCCGCCGGCTATACCGGCGGCATCGTCATCGGCTGAGCGGCTTGCGCGCCGCCTTCATGCGCGCCTCGAAGCCGCCCTGGCGGGCGTGCTGTCGTTCGGATACAGGAGCGGGCCTGTCATAGGGCTGTGGTCGCTATGAGGCCGTGCCGCCGTCACCCGCCAGTTCGGCCCACCATGTCTCGATGGCGAGGCTGAACTCGTCGGGTGCGTCGGACTGCAGAAAGTGGCCGACGCCCTGAAGCACCGTGGTCGTGTGGTCGGGGAAGGTCGTCTCCAGCCGCTCGCGGTACTTGTCGGTGAAGATCGGATCCTTGTCTGCCCAGAGGATCAGCGTCGGCAGGTCCTTGACGGTGCTGATCTGGTCGACGAGCGCGGTGAAGAACGCGCGTGCGCCGACGAGCTGGCCGGGAAGGACGGCGCCGGCGTGGCGGCGAATTGGGGTTGGCGCTGCCTGGTGGTAGTGCGCCATCTCGGCGTCGGAGAGCTTGCGGCGCTTGTGCGCTGAGGGGATGAAGTAGTTGACCATCAGGTTGAACCGCTTGATCAGCTCGCGTCCGACCGCGTTGCCCATGCCGCGGGAGAACACCTCGCTGGACAGGTCGCCGTTGAGCGGCCAAGCCCAGGTGTTGACCAGCACGAGTCGTTCGAACGTGCCGGGCCGCTGCTCGGCGGCGTAGAGGCCGAGCGGCCCGCCCCAGTTGTGGCCGACCAGGGTCAGTTGCGAGAGTTCCAGGCGGTCGAGGAAGGACACGAGCAGGTCGGCGTGGTCCTTGGCGAGGTAGCGGTAGCCGGGAGCGCCGGTGGACAGCCCGAACCCCGGGAGGTCCAGGGCGATGCACCGGAACTGGTCGCGCAGGGCGATGATCACCTCGCGGTACACGAAGGACCAGACCGGGTTGCCGTGCAGCATCAGCAGGATCGGCCCCGAGCCCTCGTCGACGTAGTGCACGACGTTCCCGTCCAGCTCCACGAAACGGCTTTCGAACGGGAACAACTCGTCGTCCACCCACGCCGGACGTTCGCCTACAGGCTGCGTAGTCGTCATGTCCCGGTCCTCCTCGATCCTAGTTATACTCAAGCATGCACGTTGTTCCCAAGTCTACAAGCAATAGTCAAGCGACCGAGCCGAGCGGCTACATGAACGAACTACTCGACGAAGTCCTCACCGCACACGCCGGCGCTGGACGCTGGCAGTCCGTTTCAGCGATCACCGCACAGGGACGCTTGGACGGCCTGCTGCCTAAGCGCTTCCCCGGCAACAAGCTGGCGAACTTCACCTTTCAGGTCCAAGTCGCCGAGCAGCACACCGTCCTCCATGACTTCCCGCAAGCCGGCAAGCGCGCGGTGTTCGACCGGGGCGACGTGCGGATCGAAACTCACACCGGCGAACAACTCGACACCCGAACCGACCCACGTTCGGCCTTCTTCGGGCTGAGCGGAATCCGGCGCAACGTCCACTGGGACCCACTCGACGTCGCCTACTTCGCGGGATACGCCTCTTGGAACTACCTGACCGCACCCCTCATCCTCACCCGCGAAGGCGTCGAGGTCCACGAAGGCAAGACGTGGCAGGAGCGCGGCGAAACGTGGCGGCGCCTTGAGGTGCGCTTCCCGCCGGGGCTCCACACACACTGCCCGCGCCAGACCTTCTACGTCGACGGCGACGGCCTGATCCGCCGCCACGACTTCGTCGCCGAACCCGTAGGCAGCTGGGCCAAAGCCACCCTCTACTGCGACCAACACCGCCAGTTCGACGGACTCATCTTCCCCACCCGACGGCACGTGTTCCCGCGGGGCCCCGGCGGCCGAGTTCTCGCCCGTCCGACCCTCCTGGCGCTCAACTTCGACGACATCGAGATCGAGAGGAGAGGGTGGTGACCAGCCGGTCCTATGGCCAGTACTGCGGCTTGGCGCGGGCGCTCGACGTCGTGAGCAGCCGGTGGAGCCTGCTCATCGTGCGCGAGTTGCTCGGGGGCCCGGCCCGTTACGGGCAACTCCAGGCCGGCCTGCCCGGGATCTCCACCAACCTGCTGGCCGATCGCCTACGCGAGCTGGAAGAAGCCGGCGTGGTCCGGCGGCAGCTCGACACCAACAGCAATGGCGTCGCCTACGCGCTCACGCCCTGGGGAAGCGAACTTCGCGGTCCGATCGCTGCGCTGGTGAACTGGAGCACCCCGCTCATGGTCTCGGGCCCCCGTGGCGATAGCTTCCGAACTCATTGGTTGGTGGTGGCGCTCGAGTCGCTGCTGGACGGCAAGCGAACCGAGGTTCCGGCGACCGTCGGCGTGGAGGTCGACGGCACGACCCTCACGGTGCGCGTCGACGAAACGGGTACGCACGTCGCGCTCGACGTCGATGGGCTACCGGAGACCGTGCTTCGCGCAGAACCCTCGGTGGTGATGGGCCTGGCGTCGTGCATGCTGACGGTCGAGCAGGCGATCTCCGCGGGCGATCTCCGCGGCGACAAGCAGGATCTCGCCGCGGTATTCGGCCCAGGCTGACGGGTCCCGGGTTCGGCACGGTCATGGCTTTCGCGACCCTTCCCGTTCTGTGGCACCTAAAGGCCTCGCACTACAACGAGAAGGCGCGCTGGGCGCTCGACCACAAGTGCGTCCCCCATATCCGCCGCGCCGTAACGCCACCGCGCCATAGGGCGATCGCGCCGCGACTTAACGCCGGGCGGACCTTCCCGGTGCTGGTCCTAGACGGCGTCGCGATCGGAGACTCGACCCGGATCATCGAGGCGCTCGAGCGCCGCTACCCCGAGCCGCCGCTCTACCCGGCCGATCCCGACGATCAGCGACGAGCACTCGAGCTCGAGGAGTTCTTCGACAAGGAGCTCGGCCCCGATGTCCGCCGGGTCATATTCGACGCGCTCTTCGCCGACCCGGATCTGTTCCTCGCGACGCTGATGCCCGACCTCGGAGGCCGCCGCCGGCGAGCCGCGCTGGTCGCGTTCCCGCTCCTCCGTGCCGGCTTTCGCGCCGCCTTCGCGATCGACGAGCAGACCGTCGACCTGGGGTGGGAGCGGGTCCACGCAGCCTGCGAGCGCTTCCATACGGAGCTAGGGCCTCATGGCTACCTGGTCGGAGAGAGCTTCACGGTGGCCGACCTGACCCTGGCGGCGCTGACCTCACCGGCGGCTTGCCCCGATCAGTTCCCCTATCCCCAGCCGCAGCGCGATCATCCGCTTCTCGCGCCGCTTCACGAGCTCCTGGCGGAGAGTGGATTGCTCGCCTGGGCGCGGCAGATCTACGCGCGGCACCGCGGGCTATCGTCCGAAGTTGCGCCCCAGCCGGGGCGCACCGACCGACGCTTCGCGTCTGACCCCGACGCTTGACGCGGCAACGACCTCCGGCGCTGCCCGGGCCGGGAACCGCAACCACCGACGAAGTCCACCCGACGTCCATGCGCGATGACCTGGGTAGCCCGCGAAGAATGGATAGGAGCTCCCCGACCCAGTGGTCTGTGAGCACCGTCGGGCCATCCTGTGCGCCTGCTTTGCGCGAACAGCGTCTGCGCTCCTCAAGAGAACTGCGACTATCGTCCCGTGCAAATCATCGCTGTCGACTGGTCTGGCAAGGCCAAAGGGCCAGCGGAGTCTCTCTGGCGAGCCGAGGTCTGCGACGGCAAGCTGACTGAGCTGAGAAACGGGTTTGACCGCGGTGAGCTCATCGCGAAGCTTCTTGAGCTTGGTGAGGCCGAACCCAGCATGGTTATTGGATTGGACTTCGCCTTTTCGTTCCCCGCGTGGTGGTGCGAGGAGAATGGTTGGTCCAGCGGGGAGGACGTGTGGTCGGCGATGGCGCATGGGGGCGAGGACCTGCTTGATGGTTGCGAGCCCCCCTTCTGGGGGCGAGGCGGTAAACCGAATCCCCATCCGAAAGCACGGCGCTACAGGCAAACCGAGATCAGCGAGGAAGCGGTGCGTGCGAAGTCCGTCTTTCAGATCAATGGCGGCGGTTCCGTGGGCACCGGATCGGTTCGCGGAATGCCACACCTGTTAACGCTTGCCAAGAACGGCTTCGGCATCTGGCCGTTCTCCGAGGGATGGCCGCGCGTGGTGGAGATCTATCCGCGCGCGCTGACCGGTCCCGTCAACAAGCGCAAGTGGTCGGCGCGACACGACTATCTGGTCGAGCACTTCTCCGAGCAGCCGAGGGACCTTCTCGAGCGGGCCGCCGGGTCCGAAGATGCCTTTGACGCGGCGGTCTCCGCTTTGGTCATGAGCGAACACGAAGCGGAGTTGCGAGTTCTAGGTCCGCTGGCCGACCCCGCCTACGGAATCGAGGGGAAGATTTGGCGGCCTGAGCCCCTTGGACGATGACCTGGGCTGTGCCGCTTCGCGCGACAGCCGGCAGATGATCCATCACGCCTGACTCGTGTTGCCCTTTAGCAAGGCGATCCTTGGTCCCCCATCTGCTCAAGAGACTCGAGGAGGAGACCATGGACCCCACTACTCAACTTGACGCTGCGGGTCGCCGACGCTCGCCAGCCACTCTCCCCGGCTACCACTGTGGCCGTGCACCTGGCAACAAGGGCCGCAGGTACCCAGCCGACCCGCCTAGGGTCGAGGAGATCATTGCCGTAATGCGCCAAGCTGGCGAGCGTCCGGCTGGCTTGCGCGTCCGCGGCCTCATCGTCGTGCTCTGGCGCGCGGGCCTTCGGGTTAGCGAGGCCCTGGCCCTCACCGAGGGAGACCTCGAGCCAGGGCGCGGAGCGATGCTCGTCCGCCACGGCAAGGGAGGCAGACGACGGGAGGTCGGGATGGACGACTGGGGATGGCGCCAGCTCGAACCGTGGCTGAAGTGCAGGCTGCAAATGCCAATTGGCGCACTTTTCTGCGTCATCAACGGACCTACGGCTGGGCGGCCCTGGTCGCCGGCCGCCGCGCGAACGCAGCTTCGGTGTCTTGCCAAGCAGGCCGCCGTTCGCCGTCGGTTCGCCCCACACCAACTACGTCACGCTCATGCAGTAGAGATGGCGAGGGAGGGCGTTCCCTTGAACGTGATCCAGCGCCAGCTCGGACACGCGGACCTCGGGATCACCTCGGTCTACCTGCAGGGAATAGACAGCGGCGAGATCGTCGACATCGTCCACGGCAGGCGCGCTCCCGTGGTCCCAGCGGCCGCTGCCCTCGGTCCGTAGGCGGTCTACCGAACATCGCGCTCCACGCGGAAGCGGAAGTCAAGACAGGCCTGTGTGCACCGCTGCGCTCAGCGACCAAGAAGCGCTTTGGTTGCAAGTGCGTCCGCTTCGGCATTCCATTTTCGCGGAATCCACGAAATCCTGATGTTGGGAAACTCCTGGAGCAGGGAGCACGCTT